>JGI990J12352_1000131_pt1 | contig 17104 bp, 11 predicted proteins | sample Intmic4MA4BA4MSA_FD_12352 | JGI IMG/M metagenome (IMG submission 12352) | reverse complement strand
CTCGTATGCGATAACGGTTGTTTTCACTTGCTCTTTTGTCAATCCTGCCAGTCCAGCTTTGATTTGTACGTCAACGATTTCGTTTGTTGTCCCGCTTTCACGTTCTTCTAGCGTTTCCCCACAACAAACGATTGGAATTAATCCATTTGCATGTGCAGCGTGCGTCTTTTTGTTGACCATTTCATCCGTTTCAGCAAACATTTCACGACGCTCACTGTGCCCAATGATGACATAAGTCGTGTTTGTATCTTTTAACATAGCTGGTGATACTTCTCCAGTAAATGCGCCACTTTGCTCAAAATGAACGTTTTGCGCACCAATGCGTAAGTTTTCACCTTGATGTTTTGCTGCACATCTCAAATAGGGCGATGGAACACAAACAACTGATTCCACTTCGTCTTTATTTGGTACAGCACTTGCTACCGCTTTGATGAAGTCCACTGTTTCATCGTGCGTTTTATGCATTTTCCAATTTCCTGCTATTATTGGTTTTCTGCTCATTGTTTTAGCTCCTCTGTTTAACTTTAATCTATTTTCACATCAGCCATGGGGTCTATGGTTGATGTGATAACTAGGATGTAGACAACATCAAGTCATCCTGCGCTCTTTAGAAGATGTTTACTACTCTTTGCTTACTTTTCAGTTAGAGCAACTAAGCCTGGTAATTCCTTACCCTCTAATAATTCCATTGAAGCGCCACCACCCGTTGAAATCCACGAGAATTTGTCGGCGCGACCTAGGTTGATTGCCGCTGCCGCTGAGTCTCCGCCACCGATGATAGAGGTCGCTCCAGCTTGCTTTGCGATAGCATCCATAACTGCGATTGTTCCAGCTTGGAAGTCCTCGTTTTCAAATACGCCCATTGGGCCATTCCATACAACTGTTTTAGCCCCTTCGATTTCTGCCTCGAATTTTGCGATTGATTTTGGTCCAATGTCAAGACCCAGGAATCCTGCGTCAACAGCTTCACCCTCTGTATTTTTAACCTCTGTATATCCAGCGAATGCATTTGCAGCTTTAGAGTCAACGGGTAGTATTAGCTTATCTCCTGCCTTAGCCATGAGTTCACGTGCTAAATCTAGTTTGTCATCTTCGCATAGCGAGTCTCCGATTTCCAGCCCCATTGCTTTGTAAAATGTGTACGTCATTCCGCCACCTACGATGACTTTGTCAGCCTTCCCTAGCAGGTTTTCGATAACGCCAATTTTATCCGATACTTTAGATCCACCCAAAATCGCAACAAATGGACGCTCTGGCGTATCAACAGCATTCTTGATAAATTTGATTTCGTTTTCAAGCAAGAATCCTGCTACAGCGTTTTCTACGTTTGAAGAAATCCCTACATTAGAAGCATGCGCACGATGAGCAGTTCCAAATGCATCGTTAACGAAAATCCCATCACCTAGAGATGCCCAATACTTACCTAATTCTGAATCATTTTTCGATTCTTTCTTCCCCTCTACGTCTTCAAAACGTGTATTTTCAACAAGTAAGATACCCCCATCGTTTAAGTTGTTGATTGCCGTTTCTAATTCTTCACCACGAGTTGTTCCTGTGAATACAACTTCTTTGCCAAGTTTTTCACCCAATGCCTTTGCCACAGGAGCCAAAGACTTCCCTGCTTTGTCAGCCTCTTCTTTTACACGACCTAGATGCGAGAATAGGATGACACGCCCACCTTGTTCTAAAATATACTTAATACTTGGTAATGCTGCTGTAATGCGATTATCGTTCGTAATGACTCCGTCTTGTAAGGGTACGTTGAAATCAACACGTACTAATACTTTCTTTCCACCCAAATTTACATCTTTAACTGTTTTTTTGTTCATAAGTGCTCTGGCCTCCTGAAATCTAATGATTACATTTTACCATTTTTTGGAAAAACTTTCAAATGGCGCAAGTGTGCCATTTATACTAATTGACTTTTAAAATGATGCTTATTTGTAGATAATTTTTTCATTCTATTAAGTAACCTAAGTCCGTAGCGTACCTAAAGGGCACGCACGGGCTTTGGCAACAACGTAGAATGGAAAAAATTATATAGCAAAGAAGTGTTATTTTAAAGGTTAATTAGTATCAGCACACTGCGTCTTAAATCAAACAAAGAAACATATTTCTCTTTGTAGAGTGGATGTTCATCACAGAGTCTGTATGAGTTCCGACTCATAGGTCATGATGAACGTTAAAAAAGACCTGATGTCGATAACACAGTTCGACATCTAGGCCATTCGAAGGTTTTTACAAATAAAGTTTCGATATTGATTTCACATTTTCTAATTCTTAACCTGATGGAATACTAGTTTCTAAATTGATTTTTTCCTGTTAATGACATCTAACACAACTGCCATTAATAAAATCATTCCCATAATTGCTTGTTGCCAGTCTACACTAACACCAAGCAGTGACATCCCATTATTAATGACAGCCATAATTAGTCCACCAATAATTGCACCTTTGATTTTTCCTAAACCACCAGAAGCAGACGCACCACCGATAAAGCAAGCTGCGATTGCATTTAATTCAAACAAATCACCTGCTGCTGCGGTTGAAGCATTAAGGCGGGCAGAGAATACTAGTCCTGATAATGCCGCTAAAACACCCATATTAACAAAAGTCCAAAAAGTAACAACTTTTGTCTTAATCCCAGATAAACTTGCTGCTTTTTCATTACCACCTATCGCATAAATATAACGTCCTACCTTCATACGTGTGGTAATAAAATGATAAACAAATATAAGCAACCCTAACACCATTAATACATTTGGAACACCTGCATGACTTGCTAAAGAATAGCTTAATGCCATAACAACAATTGCTAATACAATGATTTGCACAATAGCAACTGGCATACTCGTCACTTCAAATCCATGTTTTTCTCTTTTATTACGTGCAATCAATAAGCTAGCAGAAAATAAAATCGTAACTATAACACCAATTATTAAAGCGGTCAAGTTTAACCCATCTATACCAAAAGGATCAGCTATGAATCCTGAACTTAATAATCTAAATGCATCAGGGAAATTGGAAATTGTACGTCCGCCTAATACAACAATGGTTAATCCCCTAAAAATCAGCATCCCTGCCAGTGTTACGATAAATGCTGGGATTTTCATATAAGCAACCCAAAACCCTTGCCAAGCACCAATTAAAGCACCAACAAATAGCGAAATAATAATCACTAAGAAAGGATTCATTCCATGATTAATCATTAAAATAGCTGCGATTGCACCAGTAAAGGCTGCAACTGAGCCAACAGATAAGTCAATATGCCCTAAGACAATAATCATCAACATCCCAATTGCTAAAATCAAGATATGACTATTTTGCATAACAACATTGGTGAGATTAACTGGGGATAAAAAGGTACCATCTGTTGAAAATTGAAAAAAGGCAACAATAACAATTAAAAAGAAAATCATATTGTATTGCTTAATAAAATTTAGAATACCATTATCTTTCATGTGAATTCCTCCTCTTTAACGGGTCATAAATGCCATTATTTTTTCTTGTGTAGCTTCAGCCTTCGTTAATTCACCTGTAATTTTACCTTCAGCCATTGCATAAATGCGATCACACATTCCTAAAACTTCAGGTAATTCAGAGGAAATAATGCAAATTCCTTTGCCCTGGTTTGCTAATTCTTGAATAATGGTATAAATTTCATATTTTGCCCCAACATCAATTCCTCGTGTCGGTTCATCTAGGAAAAGAACGTCAGGGTCACTTAAAACCCATTTACTTAGGACCACTTTTTGTTGATTTCCACCACTTAAATTCCCAGTTTTCTGGAAAATATTTGGTGTTTTAATTTTCATTTTTTCACGATATTTTTCTGCCATTCTTGCTTCTTGAATTTCATTCATTACACCATTTCTAGACAACTTATCCAGATTTGCCAAAGAAATGTTTCCAGTAATGCTGTCTTCCAAAATAAGTCCATTCCCTTTTCTGTCTTCAGACGCATGAGCAAATCCTGCTTTAATTGCTTCATTAACAGTATTTAGCTTAAGTTTTTTGCCATCTTTGATTATTGTACCGCTAATATTGCTCCCATAGGATTTACCAAATAGACTCATAACAAGCTCAGTACGACCTGCTCCCATCAATCCAGCAATTCCTACGATTTCTCCTTTTTTAATAGTAAGATTAATGTTATCTAATACTTTACGATTTTTATAAATTTCGTGATAGACGGTCCAATTTTTAACTTCTAATAAATTGTCCCCAATTTTTGGCTTTCTCTCAGGATAACGGTCAGTTAAATCCCGCCCAACCATACCTTTAATAATTCTGTCCTCATTGATTTCATTTTTCTTTTGATAAATAGTTTCAATGGTTTTTCCATCACGCAAGATTGTTACCGCATCAGATACTGCAGTCACTTCATTCAATTTGTGAGAAATGATAATAGAAGTCATACCCTGCTTTTTAAATTCTAATAAAAGATTAAGTAAATTTTCGCTATCTTTCTCATTTAAAGAAGCAGTTGGTTCATCCAAAATGAGCAATTTAACCTTCTTAGAAATGGCCTTTGCAATCTCTACTAACTGTTGTTTCCCCACTCCAATATTTATAATCAGCGTTTCGGGAGATTCAAATAGACCAACCATCTCCAAATATTTTTTACCTTCACTTAGCATTTTGTTCCAATTAATCAAGCCATTTTTAGCATGTTCATTTCCCAAAAAAATATTTTCAGCAATGGATAAATAGGGAATCAATGCCAACTCTTGATGAATAATAACAATTCCTTTTTCTTCACTTTCTCTTGTGTTTTTAAACTGTTGTTTACTTCCCTCAAAAACAATATCTCCTGAGTACTCCCCAGATGGATAAACACCACTCAGTACTTTCATCAGAGTCGATTTACCTGCCCCGTTTTCACCACAAAGAGCGTGAATTTCTCCTTCCTTAACTTGAAAATTTACATCACTCAGTGCTTTTACACCTGTAAACTCCTTTGTAATATTACTCATCTCTAACAGTACCTTAGACATAATCATTACCCACTCTTTTATATTAATTGACTTTTAAAATGACGCTTATTTGTAGATTTTTTCATTCTACTAAGCGACGAAGTCCGTATAGCGTACCTAGAGGGTACATAAGGACTTTGACAACAGCGTAGAACTGGAAAATTATCATAAAGAAGTGTTATTTTAAAGGTGAATTAGTATTAAAACAGAAGGACTTGGACTTCAACACTGACAGCCAAGTCCCTGTTATTTTATTCTAACCCTAGCTCCTCTGCTGTATAAAAGCCAGTATCAACCAGAACTTCCATTACATTGTCTGCAGTTACGGTAATAACATCAACGAGGTAAGTTGGTACGACAAACACCCCATTGTCATAAGTTTCGGTATCATTGACATCCACAGTTCCACCAGATAAAATTGTTTGAACCATCTCAGCTGCGGCAGCAGCCAAAATTCTAGTATCTTTAAATACTGTCATCGACTGATCACCAGCTAAAATAGAAATCACGTTTGCCAAATCAGCATCTTGTCCAGTAACTATCGGCACTTCTAATCCTAAGTTCTGAAACGAAGCCACTATACCTAATGCTAACGAATCATTTGGTGAAAGCACCGCATCAATATTGTCATTTAGACTTAATAAATTATCCATACGATTTGTGGCCTCTGCGGTTGACCATCCAGGAATAGCAATTTGATTGAAATCAGTTTGCCCAGATTGTATCACTAATGTTCCATTTTCAATAAATGGATTCAATACTGACATGGCACCTGCATGAAACAAATGCGCATTGTTATCGTCTGGCGCACCAGCAAACAACTCGATATTAAACGTTCCTTCGTTATCATTTAACCCCAGTGCGTCAACAATAAAATAACCTTGTGTTTGACCCACTACGAAATTATCAAATGTCACATAATAATTAATATGCTCAGTATTCATAATTAAGCGGTCATAAGCGATAACCGAAATGCCCTCTGTTGCCGCTGTTTCTAACACACCTGTCAATGTTTCGCCATCAATCGGTGCAACAACTAAAATATCCGCACCTTGCATAATCATGTTTTCAATTTGTGAAATTTGGGTCGCCACATCATCTTGAGCAAATTGTAAATCAGTATCAAAACCTAAAGATTGTAGATACGCTTCTATTTGCGTGCCGTCACGTTCCCATCGTTCTAAAGACAGAGAAGGCATTGAAATTCCTACAAGCCCTTCATTACCATTAGTTGACTCAACAGCTGTTCCATTATCTCCATCATCTATTTGCCCATTGCTTTCAGGTTCTGCACCTTCACCACCACAGGCAACTAACACCAACATAAACGCTAGACCTGCTAATAATAATAAACCCTTTTTCTTACTGAAACTCATTATAAGTTTCCTCCTTCTGCCCTATAACCAGGCAAGATATTATAATTTCGCAAAAACGGTAACCCCTTACACGGTGTTTATGCTCTATATTGTAGCGTACATTTGAAGCATTGTCAAGCGTAGCAACTAAGTGGATGTGTAAACTAAGTGGTACGAAAATCAATTTTGTAAAACGATATCAAGAGTAAAAAAATTAAATTCGTAAAATAGTTCTTAACACTATCAAAGAATATAAAGCTAAAGCTAATTCTAAGCGTCCTTTATCTAACATCATGTTTGACTGTTTACTTGATTCTAATCATATGAAGTTGTTTTTTATCAGGACTATTAGGAGGCATTTGGTGTTGCGTAGCTAACGGGTACGTAAGCAAGAGTGTGACAACGTCCTAATGAAAAAGAACGAGTTTTGGTCATATTTGAAAATAAAATTAGTATTAACTAGTGTTAGTACCTCCAATGTCGACAAGTTAACATTCCAATGAACACATTGATAATTCGAATAAACAAGGCGACAATGTTGAATGAATTGCCCTGGGTCAGGATCACAAAAAGATTTTCACAAGGCAAATTCTCGGGGAATTATACCCCTACTTCAATTAAAAAATTCATCAAATTCATTGTTTCTAAAGATTTTTCTTTGTTATAAATATCAATTGTTACACTGTTCGTTGTAGTGTTAATCTGTGCGTCACCTCGTTCAGTTTTATCAGCAGGCTTGCGTGATGATAGACGCGAAGCGCCAACAGAAGTATTATCGAAATGGCCGTTGTCAGATAAAAGGTAATCAGTATTACTCTTTTACGCCCCCGAGTGCTACTCCTGCGATGATATATTTTGATAGGAGGAAATAAACGATAAAGAGTGGCAGTACGGTTAAAGTTAGTCCTAACCATACAACGCCTAGTTCCGTTCGGTAAATATTTCCTTGTAGTAAGCTGACCATGATAGGCATTGTAAATAGGTCTTGTCTTGTGAGTAGCACGAGTGGTAAAAATAGTTGATTCCATGTTCCAACCATGATAAAAATGGCTTGGGTTGCAAGTGCTGGCTTCATGATTGGAAGGACAATCCGATTAAATGTTGCAAATTCCCCTGAACCATCAATTCTTGCTGCTTCAATCATTTCAATAGATAGTGTTGATTGTAAATACTGACGCATAAAGAACACGACACCAGGTGATGCAATTGCAGGGACAATCAGTGGAAGGAAGCTGTTATTTAAGCCTACTGTCCACATGAATTGGAAAAAGCCAATAGTAGCAATCGTTGCTGGAATCATTAAAATAACCATGATAAACGAAAAGAATGCATTTTTAAATTTCCAATCATAAGCCACAACAGCATACGCCGTTAATGATGAAAAGTAAACAGCTAATGTTGTTGCACCTGCAGAAATGATAAATGAGTTCCTAAAACCAACCAACGGATCAAAAGCACCAACCATTAAATGTCGCCAGTTTTCTAAAAGATATCCACTCGGCATTAATGAAAGCGCCCTCTGTTGAATTTCAGTCGTACTTCTTGTTGAATTCACAAACATAATCAAAAAAGGCAAGATAGAAAGTACTGCTAATAAAATTAATAGTACATAGATGAGAATTTTTCCAATTTTTTTCTTTTCCATTAGACATTCCCTCCATTAAACGATTTTTTCTGTCTTTTTATCGCTCTTTTTGAGGCAATTGCTTCTTTATCGCGGAAAAGAAAGAATAATCCACCTGCGATAACAGCACACATAACAAATAAAATCATACTTGCTGCTGCTGCGCGGTTCCACATTCGACTTGGCCCGAATGCTTGGTTGTAGATAAATACTGCTGTCGTTAGCGTCGCATTATCAGGTCCGCTTCGGTCAACAAGTAACATCGGAATATCAAACATCTGCATCCCACCAATAAAACTGGTGACAAGTGTGAATAAAACGATTGGCTTTAATTGTGGTAATGTTATTTTGAAAAAAGTTTGAATACCATTTGCACCATCAATGGCTGCTGCTTCAAATAATGTTGGACTAATTCCATTAATACCAGCAACCATGATAATCATCGTAGCTCCATACCACATCCAAAATTGAATAAAAACAACTGTACTTTGTGCTGGAAGGGCATTTCTAAAGAAATGAATCGGCGCATCGATGAAGCCAAGCCTCATAAGTACATCATTAAGTGGACCAATTGGCGCACCAAATATGGCACCGAAAAGAATCGCAACTGACGCAGCTGTGATGATGTTAGGCATGTAAAATAAAGTTTTGAATAGCCCTGAGCGCTTTATATTTAATTGCTTATTGGTAAACCATGCAGCTAGAATAGTCGCAAGAACAATCTGTGGTATAAAATTAAAAACCCACAAAGAAACAGTGTTTCTTAAAGATTGGACAAAGGTCGGGTTATTTAATAGGTCTATATAATTTTGAAATAGATTAGGCTGAAGATTGATATCTCCAGATGCGACACCTTGTAAATCTGAAAAACTAATCCGAAATGTGTGGAAAATTGGATATAAAGAAAAAATCAAAAATGTAATGACGAATGGCAACGAAAAGAGATAGCCATATTTTGCATATTTGTTCTTTGCTTTTACCTTTTTCAAAGTTTTCACCTCCGTGAATCAACCAGAAAACGTTTTCTCTGTACGTAAAAATAACATTAGCTGGATTACCACGGTATTGTGGCAATCCAGCTTTCATTCTTAAGATTCAACAATTAATCAAAATTTACTAAAATTGCTGTACCATCTGCCACTGATTGTTTGAAGTCGCGAATAGCCTCTTCGCGTGTTTTGTTACCCATTGCATATTCTTGAGACTGATCAATAAACCAGTTATTAATTTGCAAATCATACTCAGTTAATGCTGTACCATCTGCATAATCCCCAGCTGGAACAAAGATCTCAAACATGTTTTGCCCGCCTAAGAGGTCAACTTCACCAACAGAAATATCCATTACTGCACTTGAAGCGACAACATCTCTCGTATCATCGTATGGGTCAAATAACCCATTTGCCCATAAGTACTGCAACCCCTCAGTTGAAGCATCTAATGTTACCCACTCAATGAACGCGCTCAATAATCCTTGAACCTCTTCTGGTGCATTCGCATTAGCCATTAACCAAGTTCCACCCCAGAAAAATCCAGTTGGTGGCATAGCAACCGCCCAATCTCCATAAGTGTCGCCAACCTGGTCAGCCATAATATGGTTGATTAGCCACGCTGGTCCAAAGAATGAAAAGGTTTCTCTCTCACCAGTACCTGACATATCAGCAAACCACGCATCAGTCCATGCACCAGCATCATTCATTAATCCCTCTTGATACAACGTTCGGTGAATGTCCATAAACTCTTCCCTAGCTGGATCAATAACCAATTCACCATCTACAACCCATGGCGTTCCACCCGTACGGACAACTTGCCACAAATCACCTGCACCAGATACTGCCGCATATCCAGCTTCATCTAACTGACGCGCTGCATCTAAGAAACGATCCCATCCAGGTCCAACAATAGCTTGAATCTCATCAGGATCATCAGTACCAAATACAGATTCTGCAATTGAACGACGGTAAATCATTGCTCCACCAGTTGCTTGGAAACCAAGTCCTACAATTTCTCCATCTCTTGTTCCGATTTCAATGGCGTAAGAAGCAATCCCAACTTCATTAATTAAGTTCTCAACGTCAATTCCCAATTCTGTATATGGCATCGCATGATTAGCCATAGCTCCTTGCGTATACCTCAAAACAAACGCTGCTTCCGCTGTGAAAAGGTGAGGAATATCAGCCCCCCCAGCCTCTAAAGCTTGGTCAAGTGCTATCATATACGCACCATCTTGGTCTGAAATAACTGTTGTCATGACATTATATCTCTCGGCGTACTCGGGGTTGTTCTCTAAAAACAGCGCCATCATGTCTGGCACTTCCTGAGTAAACGACCATAAATTAACCGTTTGTTGCCCAGCGACCGCCTCACCTCCGCCAGTATCACCCGTATCGTCACTACCATTATCATCGCCACCGCATGCAACTAGCACCAGCATCAACATAATCGATAGTCCCATAAAAACTAAATTTTTTTTCTTATTTTTGAAACTCATTATAATCTTCCTCCTTCTGCCTTATAAATAGGCGACATATAATCTACGAAAATGGTAACCCCTTACACTTCACTTACATTTTATATTATAGCACACAACCGAAACTTTGTCCAGTGCAACAACTAAGTTTTGTGAATTTGAAATTTTTTCCAATTTCTATAAAAACTATATCAAAACACGTCATCCTGATTAATTTTAAAAATAACATAATTAACGTTTCGCATCTACCGTTATCCAAGCTCAGAGATAAAGCTGAGCTCGGCGTCACNCGACATATGGGAAAAATGACGCCACTGCGCCAAGCTCTAAAGCATTAGTTATACTAATCGACTTTTAAAATGATGTTTATTTTGGCGATAATTTTTTCATTTTACTAGGCGACGAAGTCCATAGCATACCTAAAAGGGTACATGAGGACTTTGGCAATAACGTAAAATTGGGAAATTATCACAAAGAAGTGTTATTTTAAAGGTTAATAAATCATCGAATCTTCTGGGGTTAATTTTCCGTTTGACTGTGTTCTTCTCCTAACATACTCTCTATGTGTTCACCTGCAATGCCTTATATGGAGTAAAAGTGGAAGCGAGTATGTTTGGCTTTTATGAAATCTTGAAATTTTCATTTTTTAACCGAAGGTTAACAAAATGGAAACGAAAGATTTAAGAAAGACTACGAACTGGAAACTAGGTAACGAAAAAATTAACCCTCAAATATACGATGATTTCAAACGGGGATTAGTATTATATTTTAAAATAAAATTAGTATAATCATGACAAATACTCCGTGGCTTGGCGGAAATTAGGTTGATATTTATACTGATTATAAAGACAAGGATTTCAGATGTTAGGGGTTTTGCTACGATGTACAAAGATTAATCTTTATCATTTTAAAAAGACGCACAATTTTTGAAAATTGTTGCGCCATTCGACTCTGTTTTTTAATATTATTAAGTTGCAACCCTCTTGTTTTGCCAAATACGGAAACGCCATCTAAATAACATGATAACACCACGCAAGGTTTCGTCAAGAATCGCTGCAATCCAGATGTCAATCATACCAAATTCTATGGTAACGCCAAGCAAATATCCGAATCCAACGCTGATGTCCCACATGGAGACTATTCAAACATAAACTGGAAATTTAACATCACAAGTCGCACGCAAACAGGTAATAATCATAATATTGACCGATCGACCAGGCTCTAAGATAATGAATAATAGCAGCAAGGTACTTCTTAATGCAATGATTTCTGGGTGTCATTGGTAAAAATTCTTAGCAAGGGCTTGGGCAAATAGGTAACATAAGCGTTATTGGATAATTAATTACGAGTTGGTGCACTAATGTTCCGTCAGGTTAAGAATTGTAGAAATCTGTGAGGACTTTGCCATCATACGAGGAAGCGACAACACTGCGTACCAAGAAGGTACGTGAGGAGAAGCTGACGAAGTATGATGATGAAAAAACCACAAATTTCTATGATTTCTAGTTCATCGTTTTGTAAGTAAGCGAACAATAAATTATTCCCGATTTGAGCATCTATTCGATAAGTGCCACTGTCCGCTTATTTATAGATGGGTGTCCTAGCCTGGTTAGCCTGTTTTTATCTCATCTCAAATAAATATGATTTCAAAGTAAAATCAACATTTGCAATTACCTAAGTTCATGAAGTTCTTGATTCAACCCTTTCGTCTGCTCATAAACCTGTGTGTAAATTTTATATATTTTTTCATATGCTTTTACATGACTTGGAATTGGCGTGAACTCCTTTTCACATGCGATGAATGTTTCTTTACAAGCTTCAAAAGTTGTGAACCACTCACAGCCAACTGCGGCAATCATCGCTGCGCCTAACGCTGGTCCCTGCTCACTTGTCAGTTTAATAACAGTTGCATTGAAGATATCCGCTTGCATTTGAAGCCAGTCTTCATTTTTTGCTCCGCCGCCGATTGAGATGATTTGTGCAATATCTTTCTTACCAACTGAGCGCATGAGTTCTAGTGAGTCTCGGAGCGAGAAAGTAATTCCCTCTAAAACAGCACGCGCAAAATGATCTAATGTATGCGTTGTATCCATCCCAATGAAACTTCCCCGAATGAGCGCATCAGCATAAGGCGTACGCTCGCCTACAATATATGGCGTAAAGAGTAGCCCGTTTGAACCAGGTGCGATACTTCCCACCTGTGCCAGCAATTGGTCAAAGCTCTTGTCTGGAGCGAAGGTCGATTTGAACCAATTCAAACTGTGACCAGCCGCCAACGTTACGCCCATTAAGTAGAAACTTTCTGGTTTGCTGTGATTAAAAAAGTGTAACGCACCACGATAGTCCGCATCTGCGCTTGCCTCATGCGCTAGGAATACGCCTGATGTTCCGATACTACACATAGCAACATCATCATCTACAATACCAGCACCTAATGCACCACAAGCATTATCCGCACCGCCTGCGAATACTTTCATATCCAGATTTAATCCTGTTTGTGTCGCCATTTCTGGTAGAAGTGTCCCCGATAAACCAATCGACTCAATCACAGGAGGGCAAATTGATTTTGGGAGATTGAATGTTTCGCAAATTTCCTTACTCCATTCATATTTTGAAACATCAAATAGTAGCGTACCCGCTGCATCTGAATATTCCATATCAATGACACCTGTTAGGCGATAACGTAAATAATCTTTTGGAAGTAAGAAATGAACCGCTTTTGCGAAGATTTCTGGCTCGTGTTCTTTAACCCACAAAATTTTTGGTAGTGTGAATCCCTCTAGTGCTTTATTTTGGGTGATATCTAGCAATTTTTCCCCCAAAGACTCGGTGATGGCTTCACATTGTGCTGTTGTCCGAGTATCATTCCATAAAATGGCTGGTCTTAGTGACTTGCCTTGTTCATCGACAAGTACTAATCCATGCATTTGACCAGAAAAGCTCATTCCTTCAATATCAATTGCATGGACAACACCAGAGTCGATAATCTCTTTAATTGATTCAACAGTTCCAATAACCCAGTCCTCCACATTTTGTTCAGAAAAACCTGGGGAGGGATGCAACAATGGGTAATGGCGTGTTGCTTCAGCTTTAATTTCACCATTTTGGTTAACCAAAATAACTTTAACAGCACTTGTTCCTAAATCTATTCCCAAAACATATTTCATTTTTTCTTCAAACTCCTTTTTCATTCCAATTTTTGTTTAATATTAATTCTGTTCTAAAATCGAATTATATCCAAACCTAAACCAAACTGAACTTGAATCCCTTTGCTAAACAATCGAGACAGTAGGGTAGCATTCGCAACTATAATTCAAGGAAAAAGTTCAGTTTGGTCTTGGATTGACTATAGTATAAACCCCTATGTTTGGTGCCTTTGTATCTAACCATTACCCAAGCTCGCAGATAAAGTTGAATTTGGCGCACAACGTGCAAAACATAGTTCAACTTATACCACTCATAGATCGACACTACAACGAACACATTGATAATTCGAATGAACAAGTCGACAATTTTGATTAAAGAATTCATCAAATTCATTGTTTTTAAAGATCTTTCATTTGTTATAATACTAGTATTACAGTTTGAAATCGTCGTATATTTATCGGCTACTTTTTTCATCTTACTAGGAGCCCCAAAACGCAGCATACCCAGAGGAGTATGTAAATCTGAGACGACAATGTAAGATGAGAAAATAACCTCAAAGATGCGATAATTTTAGATAGAGATTAGTATAAGTATCAATTGTTGCACTGTTCGTCGTAGTATCAACTTGCCGACATCACAAGCGTTAGTTAATCATAACAAGCACTCCTCTCGGCTTGGGTAACCACGATTCACACCCATATTAATTCCACATTGAAAAACACTTCTTTGTCATCATTTCAAATCAAAATCAGCCACAATATATGATTTTAAAAGATATATCTGGCTTCAGAAAAAGCGCCCCTAGGCGCTCTTATACTAATTCTATCTTAAAATGCTGTAAAACGAAGCTGTTTTTTATCAGGATTAGGAGGCATTTCGCGTCGCATACCTAGCAGGTATGTAAGCAAGATGATGACAATATCCCGATAAAAAATGGCCTGTTTTTGTGATACTTTAAAATAGAATTAGTATCAATATTAATTAATACATATACTCGTTAAGTTGAGCTTTAACGTATTCTAGACGGTCAGATTTATTCTGAATGTCGTGCGTTTCCATCGAATGAGCTTCAAGTGATGCAAGCGTGGCTTTACGCTCTGTGATTTCTTTTCCGATACCTTCGGTGTAGCTTGCATAACGTGTTTCGACGATGTTTTCAAAGAACTTATCTTCTTTTAATCTAACTGCAATCTTTAAGCCACGTGCAAATGTGTCCATACCTGCAATGTGGGCTAGGAACAGGTCTTCAAGTTCAAATGATGAGCGACGCACCTTAGCATCGAAGTTCACACCTCCGCTACCAAGTCCATCATTTTCTAAAATTTCATACATTGCCAATGTTACTGCGTGTAAGTCTGTTGGGAACTCATCCGTATCCCATCCTAAAAGCATGTCACCTTGGTTAGCATCGATTGAACCTAACATATCTTGGATACGTGCCACGCGTAATTCATGATCAAATGTATGCATAGCAAGTGTCGCATGATTGGCTTCGATATTTAATTTGAAGTGCTTATCTAATCCGTATGATTTCAAAAATGCAATTGTTGTTGCACTATCGAAATCATATTGGTGTTTAGTTGGCTCTTTTGGCTTCGGCTCGATTAAGAATTGACCCGTGAATCCAATTTCTTTTGCATAGTCGATGGCTAGTTGATATAGATAAGCCTGATTATCTAATTCGCGCTTCATATCTGTGTTTTGTAGCAACTCATAACCTTCACGTCCACCCCAGAATACATAGTTCTCTGCGCCAAGTTCTTTTGCTACTTCCAGACCTTTTTTAACCTGTGCAGCCGCACGAGCAAAAACATCAGCATTCGGACTAGTCGCCGCACCATGCACAAAACGTGGGTGTGTGAATGCATTCGAAGTATTCCATAATAGTTTAATTCCAGTGCGTGCCATTTCCTCTTTGAAAATTTCTACAATTTCATCAATATTTTTGTTTGTTTCTTCGAGTGTCGCACCCTCTGGTGCAATGTCGGCATCATGGAAACAAAAATATGGTGCACCTAATTTTTCAAAAAATTCAAATGCTGCACGCGCACGTTTTCTTGCTGCATCCATTGCATTTACATCATCCCATGGACGAATCATGGTTTCAGCTCCAAATGGATCAACCCCTTTAGCAGTAAATGTATGCCAGTAAGCAACAGCAAAACGCAAATGTTCTTTCATGGTCTTTCCCGCTACCACTTCATCTGGGTTATAATGTTTGAACGCAAATATATTTTTTGAATCTTTCCCCTCGAATTTGATGTTGTCAACACTTGGAAAATAAGCCATTTTTTATTCCTCCATTATGATTATTATAAAAATTTCTTTAACTTTCAGTAATTTTTTAATCATTACTCTATACATTCTAGCATATTTGAAAAACTTTGTCTATTAAACTAACGAAGTTTTAATATTAATTTTATTTAAAAAATCATTTGATAAGCGCTACGCGTCTATTATTACCAAAGCCGTAGACTCCACGGCTTTGGTGAACAAAACTCATGTTAGTATACAGATATTAAGCCATGAAATCTATAGCTTAGGTTTCCATCAAATTCTCATCTAAATTAAGAGTTTTAACAATTGTTTCTAAATCTGCTCCCTTATCACGCATCAATGATGCTGCGCTGAGTTTTTCCTCATCGGTTTGGTAAGGAATCATTGGTGTTATTGTTCCATCTTCACTAATTTCAAGCTCAGTGAATTTCATACCTCTTAACTGTGTATGACCGCCCGAGATTGTGCTGTCATGATAGAACAAATACCATTTATCATTGAATTCTACAATAGATTGATGCGTTGTCCAACCTACAACTGGTTCTAGAATTCTACCTTTATAAGTGAATGGACCAAATGGAGATTCACTTTCGGCATAACAAAGGAAATGTGTATCACCTGTTGAATAAGATAAGTAGTATTTTCTATTTCGACAGTTTACTAGATTGAACTTTCGCTATATCTGAAATATTTAAAATCAGCTAGAAGGTGCATTCCACTCATATCGTCACAATTCATTCCAACAAAAGCACCCGTAAAACGTGGTCCATGTACATAATCATCAGATAATTTAGTTGCATCTAATAGCTTTTTCACCTTTATCCAATCAGTACCATTAAACGAATAGGAATAATAGTATATATCAATGTCAACATTAACTTTTAAATATACATATTGAGCTGTTTCTGGAACTTGAATTTTATCTATTAATGGTTGTGTGAAATTGAAATTATCACCAATAGTTAACTCAACAATGCGGCCTAATTTTTCATCCCATCGAACTTGAAGGGCAGACCAATTATCAGTATTATAGTAGCAAACCAATCCTGCACCTTGTTGAACGTTAGTTGGAGAAAATGCTACTGCAGTTTCCGCTTCAAATTGAAAACTTTGCCAACGTCTTGCAACAAAAGATTGTGTGAATTTAGAAGTTAATGATTCATTTCCATACAAGCGTAAATGTCCTGGGTTCGCAGTTAATGATCCTAATTTATCTGAAAAAGGAATTCGGAGGGTTGCGAAATTGATATTTAATTTT
>JGI990J12352_1000130_pt1 | contig 17158 bp, 12 predicted proteins | sample Intmic4MA4BA4MSA_FD_12352 | JGI IMG/M metagenome (IMG submission 12352) | reverse complement strand
GTGCCCGATTAGGGGTTCCCCGATTAGGGGTGTTGAAAGCACTTCGCCAATTGCACCACTGCCGTTAATTGCAGGTAGTAAGACCTTGTACTTATCTAATTTTTCATTATCTTCAATGTATCGACGCTCTATGTACTTAAACACCCTCTCGTTTTTTTGCCTACCATAAATCCTTATACACTCTACATTTCTAAGTGGCTCATCAAAAAATATTTCTGGTAAAATGTCAAAAATCGGAGAAGTTAATCTTCTTCCCGCTTTAACATCCAAGCGGTTTTCAAATTCTGGATAATCTTTGTATAATTCAGAAGTGTCAAATCGTTCATGAAGAAATCTCAATTCACCAAATTCTTTAGAAATTCTTTTTTTCTCCGTCTTCTTTAATATCGAGTTTAATTCCTCATAGGCAGTAAAAACCCCTATTGATTCTAATTTGACGCTAGTATCTCTATAAGTAACAGCCACACCACCTTTAATGTCAGTATTTGGAAATACTTTTGACGACTCTTGTTCAAAATAAACAACTTTTAAATGTTCATCCGCAAGCATCTTTTTATTCCAAACAGACGGCGTTGCACCTGCATTGAACAAAAATCTAGCTGGTGTTATTAAAATACTTTTATCAGATAATGTATAAGAAGTCTCCATAAATAAGTGGTAAACAGGCAAACTCAACGTTCTTTCTCCAGTTGCCTCTCCCTGATAAGGTGGATTTCCAATCACAACATCAAATTTCATTTCGCCAAATACCTCCTTAATCTGCTCTTTCGCCCTATCGGAATTTTGTTTAATAAATGGCACTAAGTCTAGCTGTTTGATATTTTCGTAATCCACATCAATATATAAATAATTAGACGCAATTTTAGTAATAATTTCGCTCGGCGCTAGCCCAAATACTTGATTTTTCAAAATATGCGTCAAACGTTCTTGTTCATCGGGAATCACTTCCACCAATCCAACATGTAGCCTCTTAACCAATTCCGCTTGAAATAGCCCTGATTTCGTATATAAATCCACAAATTTCGCATCTGGATTGGCAAAAATACCAGAATTTTCTTGCTCTAAGACATCAACCATCATTTTCACAACAGGTTTCGGGGTAAATATCTGATTGGTTTTTTGAGCGGGGATATAGTCAAAGATATCTTCGGTTAGTTCCGGATTGAAGTAATTTGCTAAGGCTTCTTTCTTGTCTAAAAACTCGTGAATCGCGGTATCAAAGGTCGGGGCGTCAAATAGTCCTTTAACTTCTACATCATTGCCATCTGCGTCTTTAATCGTCGTGCCGTCACGTAGTTGTTTGAATTGTGCGATTGTGATGCCTGTGATTTCTGCAAATACATCGCTTGGTGTATAAACATCGAAATTCTCTAACTTCAGTCCTCGGTCGCCATATGCCATAATAAAGCTTGGGATGGTGCGAGCAAAGCCACGGAGTCTACTTCTTACATCTTCCATCGTTTTGTTAGCTTTTTTCTGCTCAACTTTTTGGTTTTGTTCACGCACAATTTCTTTTTGCTTAGCCTCAACGGCTTCATTCACCTTTTCTTTTAAATTTGCAGTATATTCTGCCCTAGCCTCCGCTACTAATTGCATCTTTTGATTTTCAAGTTGGGCAATTTTTTGATAATCTAAGGCTTCTTCAGCTTCTTTAATCTGATCTTTTGCATCAGCTTCGATTGTGGAAGTTTTAATATCGAAACGGATTTTTTCAGCTTCAACAACTTTGACCACTGCGACTTCAGCATCTTTTTTGATTTTATCTACTTGCGCTTGCTTAATTTCAACTTCCACATAATCTGATATTGTGCTAATTGCAGGCGTGATTGTGGTCGCAACAACAGTTTGGGCAATTGATTTTGCTTTTGTTTTTTCAGAGCTATTCTCTGGTAGTATTTCATCAATTATCTGCGTAATTTGCGGTTTGAAAACCTTTTTACCAAAAATCGCCTCGGTTTTACTAATAACAATATTCTCATCAGATTGTACTTGCCCTTGTTCATCAACGGCTAGATCAGCAGGGATTTCAAGCTGCGTCAGCTGTTGCTTCATTTTCCCAAGTTCCACTTCTGGTAATTTTTCTAAAATGCTGATTAGTTGTTTTGGGTAAGAGAAAACACCCGAAATGTTGTCAAATAACAAATTGCTCATAAAGCCACGTCTGACTACTTCATGGGCTTTTAAGGCTTTTGGCATGGTTAAAACTTCAGTCGCATTTAACTCGACCATTTTACCGTCATCATCTTCAGCAATAACAGGGAAAAAGTTGAGCAATTCTTTGATGTTATCGCTTCGTTCTTCGGTAGTGTTAGTTTTGATGCGATTTAAATTATTGGCAAATTCATCAAAAATGATGAGCGTTCGTTCAGGTGCAAAGTCAAAAATATAAGCATTTTCTTTTTGGCTTAAACGACCGTTAGTTTCGTATTCCCAAGGGTTTTGTGCCCGAAAAGCTGCTTGCATGTAAAGCGATGGACTGGTAATATTTGAGAGCATCATCACCGCCGTCCATTCTGGGATTGTTACACCTGTTGTTAATTGCCCTACTGATAGCGTAATGGTCTTGTCGAATTTTCCAATCGCTTCTTGCACTTTATCATAGGCTTTTTGGTTATCTTCTTGTTTTTCGACTGCTAAAACGATTTTGTAGTTTTCAAATACTGGGTGATTTTTGAGTAATTTTTCTAATGCCTTCACAGAAGCGACACGATTAAGCAACCAGAAGCTATGTTTAATTTCATCACGATTTTGTTTTGTCGAAAACGGAAATTTTTCTCCGGTAACAAGCCGATCAAGAAATTTTTTAACCTCCGATTCATGGTTGAATTTCCCTTTGTCATCCGTTCCAAAAAATTCATTCAAATCAAAAGCGTAGTCGATTCCATTGTCTTCAGCTAGATTGGCACCTTGATTGATTTGCTCTGTTATCATGCCAGACAGCTTGTAGGTAAATAAAGATAATGTTGGCAATTTTTCATATGGGTTATACCCGGCCTTTGCGTCCCATTCATTTTTGGCTTGTTGTTCATCTTGATAAGACCAGTTATAGATTTGCTCTGCCAAAAATTTGTTGTTGGCTAATGCCTTAAATGGTGTTCCTGATAGATGTAGGGTGTTTTTTCTGTTTATATATTCAAAGGCAACATCTGTTTTAAAGGTATCCACGCCTTCGTGAGCTTCATCAATAATCAGTAAATCCCAATCAATGTTTGTGATATATTTTAACTTATCATGCGTTCCGCCAAAATACTTCGAGCCTTTTAAATCTTGCAATGACAGAAATTCAATTAATCCGGTTTCACGTCCATTTTTAGTTCGTTTGGCTTTTTCCTCATTAAAGCTCTTCCGATTAAGGGTTTCTCGGTTTCGCAGGCTTTCGGTTTCGCTAACAAATAGGTAATAATTTTCTAATTCAACAAATTCTTCATAGTCATCAAGCCATGAGTTAGCAATCGCTGGTCGATTAGTCACAATTAAAATAGTTTGAGCATTCATTTTCTTTGCGAGGTCATAAGATGCTAATGTTTTACCGAATCGGGGTTTTGCATTCCAGAGAAATTCAGAATTAGGATTGTTTAAAAAATACTTTTTTGCCATCTCAATCGCTTCTTGTTGTTCGCCACGAAGCAGATAATCTATTCGTTTTAGTTCAAATTTCGTTTGTTTTTTACCGAGTAAAAATTCACGAATAAAATCTTCTGACTTTGACGCTCCCTCTGGATTAAAATCAAACCATTCTGTACCTTTTTTGCGTGGGATTTTATGTTTTCTGCTTAAGGTTCGATGAAAATCATGATCTTTAAAGTAGCCACCACTGAAGTACTTTGCATCATATTGCCACTCAATTTGTGGCTTACTTAATGTTTGTCCTGTTGATTGTTTAATTCTTTGCTGCACCGTTTGTTTTTCTGTGTAGCCAATTTTCACCCAGCCTGCAAAGTCACTACTAGATGTTTCAGTCCATGCATAAATTTTGGGCTCAATTTCAACTGTTGATTTAATCTTGGTTTTATCTTCTTTAACCGTTTTATTCATTGCAATTCTTCCTTCCATACATCCTTAATATCAACGATTTTATACTTCAATGGCTTATTTACTTGTTCTAATTTTTCATCATCAAATAAGGAGAGTTGCAACTGCCCTTTAGGAATTTGATATTCTGATTTTTCCCCATCAAATAAACTAGCAAATGTAAATGGCAATCTCTCGACTTTTGTTGCTGAATTTGGAACTTGTTTCCATTCACTAAAGATAATCTCTGTACCATCTGGACAAAGTTTTTTTAATGTGTCGCCCCAAACAATATTTTCGTAAACAATGTACCTTGCTGCTTTAATTAACTTCACTTCATTTGAAATTTCAATGTGAAAATCGGTAAATAAATCTAGCATCGCCTTTCGCGCTTCTTGTAAGTTATCTTTTTGAATTTCGATACCATAAATGGAAGCTAGTGCAAACAAAGATTTCGTTTGCCAATAACGTTTATCATAACATTGCTTAACGGCTTCCAACTTCCGTTTTAAGATAGCTGTGAGAAAATTTCCATCGCCAGCAGCAGGTTCAAGAAAGGTTTTATAAATATCATCGGTTTCCGTTTTAACCAAATCAAGCATCTTTTCAACCATCCAGTTAGGTGTGAATACTTCGCCATGTTCCTTAACTCGCTTCTTGCTTTTAATTAATCGCTCATTCATTTTAACGCACCTAAAAAGCTGGATTCACTAAGTTGCACAGCTAAGCCCGACTGCCATCTTAAAGCTATTTTCACTTTTTGCAACAATGTGGCAAAGGTTGTAAATAGTGTTTTTATAAATCGTAAAAAAAATGTTATAATTCGATTTTGCATGCCGCTTCCCCCGCTTGTCTTAACTTTTACTGCTATTGATATTTTAGCAGATAATTCGACTTTTGTCTATTACATTCACTTTCTATCCACGCTCATTACGTAAGTAAAGCGTTTTTGAAAGGGAANTTTGGNAAAAAAACTACTTTTCAAGCCATGAACTACTTAGCTGGCGAGGATAGCCAGCACCTGTAGCCGCGTTAATCAACGCCATAAAGGTTATTTTCCTTAATATAATCCCGCACCGTCGAAAGCAATAACTCACTTTGTTTTACATCGCTTCGGTATTGTGTTGAGGAAATGTCTAACTCCTCAAAATCTTGAATGATTAAAAAATTACTAGCAGCCCCAGCAAAGTTGTTACTAATAAATCCCTCAACATCCCGTTGCTTGCGATTGAAGACAATTATGGTAAACTGGTTAATCAAATCTTCATAACCATGCCAATTCGCTAAGTCATGTAAATTGTCAGCGCCCATCACAAATGCTAAAGGTTCACCAGGATATTTATCTTGCAATATTTTTAAAGTTTCAACCGTTTTGAGTGCCCGTGTCGCGTTAATTTCGGTTGCATCCACGCTTGCATTAGCTAACTCATCACACATTAATGACAACATTTTCACACGATGAACTGCCGGAATTAACTGGGCTTTTTGATAATTATCACCAACCGGCACAAACAAAAGTTCCGTGACTTCGTGGCGTTTTAAAATATGTTGAGCAATCTTTTGATGCGCGATGGTCGGTGGGTTAAACGCTCCGCCAAAAATAACAATCATTTTAATAGTCCTCCATTAACCAGTCTAAAATATTTAATTTTTTAATACCACCATAATTAGCCTCTTTTTCATAAATATCAAGCGTTAATAAATACTTTGGGTAGTTATCCTTGATCGCTTCAAGACTGCGTAATTCACGATCTAAAACACTCTCTTCAAGCGTCTGCAAAGCAACTTGATAATAAGTTGGGTTCGCATGATGATCTAAACCGACAAAGTCGACTTCATATTTATCACTACGCCCAATATACACATGAGAATACCGCCGTTTCAACTCAAAATAGACAATATTTTCCAGCGTGTGGCCAGCATCTTCACGGGCATTTGGCAACAACAAACTTCTAAATCCTAAATCAACCACATAATACTTTTCCAATCGTTGCATTAAATGCTTGCCTTTAATATCATACCTTGGCACTTTATAAATAATCAAAGTAGCCACAAAAGCATCAACGTACTTTTCCAAAGTAACATTAGCAACTTTAACATTTTGCGACTTCAAATAGTTGACAATCTTATTAATCGATATTTGTGAACCGACGCTACTCAGTAAGAAAGTTAAAACCCGCTCTAGGAGATCAACTTCAGTAATTTTATAGCGCGCGACAACGTCTTTGAGGACAATATCATTATAAAGACCCTTGAGATAATCGCTTTGCTTGGTTAAATCTAATTCGTTAACTAAATACGGCAAAGATGTCCGTTTATAATTATTATATACCTCCGCAAGCGCTAAATCTTGAAACTGGCTTTGATATTCTTTAAACGATAACGGCAAAATTTCCAGGGCGACATAACGCCCGGTAAGCAGCGTTGCCAATTCGCTACTCATAAAATACGCATTACTACCAGTAATGTAAATATCTAAATTCGGTTGCAAATTTAAACTATTAACGACTTCCTCAAATCTATCAACATGTTGAATTTCATCAAAAAGCAGATAATACTGCTGCGAAGCATTTGTTAAAGCTAGGATATACTCATTCAACTTTAAGAAGTCACGCAACTCATAATAACGCAAATCTTCAAAATTCAAATGAATAATTTGCTCCGTTGATGCTCCAGCAATAACGGTTAAATATTCTTTATATAATTCAAATAAGGTTGACTTTCCGCTCCTTCTAACGCCGGAAATAACTTTAATCAATGGTAAATCTTTATTTGCCATTAGCCATCTTAAATATTTTTCTCTTTGTATCATCACTTTCACTCCATAATAAAAATGTGGGTAATAATATTATACCACATTTTTTAAATTAAAGTTAAAGTATTCGTATTTTTTTGCATTTATTTTAACTGAACTTAAAATAAATGAATTTTTAACGGATTATTTTAACTGAACTTAAAATAATCCGCAAAACAAACCAGTGTTTTCATTAAATTTTAACTTTTTGCTTTTCGACTTGACGATATTGGTCCATTTTTTCACGAAATAGCTCACCAATTGTTGGTGGTGTATAAGTGATCGCATTAGCTCCAGCTTCAATTGTTGCTAAAATCGTCGCTTCGCTTGGTCCACCTGTTGCAATAATTGGAACATCCGGAAATTTGTTGCGAATAGTTTTAACAACTTCGGCGGTTTGGGCGCCACAACTAACATTTAAGATATCCGCTCCAGCTTGAAGTTTTTTCTCAACATCGGCAATTTCAGAAAGAATTGTAATTATGACCGGAATATCAATATTTTCTTTGACATGGGTAATGGTTTCGTGGGTTGTTGGCCCATTTAAAACAACGCCTAGCGCACCTTGAAATTCAGCATGCAGGGCAACGTTGGCTGATCTTATTCCATGCGTTAATCCGCCACCAACACCACAAATAACCGGGATATCAGATACCGACATTAGTGCTTGCGTAATTGTTGGCATTGGCGTAAAAGGGTAAACAGCGATTACGGCATCAGCGTCAGTATTTTTAATAATTGCCACATCGGTTGTAAAAATAAAAGATTTTAATTTTTTTCCTAAAATTCTAATTCCGCTCACTTTGCGAATGACTTCTGGAACTTTAATATAATTTGCTCTAAATACACCATTAATTTCTGGGATTTTATATCCCTTTGACTCAATTTCCATAATTTCACACCTTCATCATCATCATTAAATTGATGTTTTTTGCTCTCAACTTTTAATTATAAAGCATTTTGGCGAATTTACAAGTCCTAATTAGTTGTTTTTTCGTTAATTAGACGACAAAATGAAATTCCTATTTTCTGGATTCTTGCTAATTTAAAACATTTTTCTGTTTGAAAACCCTACCGGTCTTGACTTTCGTTGAATAATATGGTATTATATCTATGTCGTAAGCTCAGTTCTAGATAGTTTTAGTAGTTAGTTTTATTGCTAAATCAGATTACTTTCTTGTGTTACATTAGACAATTGAAGGAGGTGAGCTGTTATCAATGCAAAAGCTTTGTTATTGGCTAAAAGTTGCATTATAACAGACACATGCAAGTAAAACGAGATATAACGGGCGGTATCATGTCATTTGGCGTGGTTATCACCAGTATCTTCGCCATTATGCATTCTAACTTGACTGAAGTAAACATGAATGAAGTAACCATTGTCGAAAATGGTGAGCGAAATACAATCACAACAGAAGCCGAAACTGTAATGGATTTAATCACGGATGGCGATGTACAATTTGGAAATTTTGACGATTTTGACGTTGAATTTGATGATGTTGTATATGATGGCATGAAAATTGAAATTAAGCGTGCTAATCCGATTATCATTAATGATGGAGGCACGAGATTTCAAATCATGACAGCAGTAACTGATGTGTTTGAAGTGCTTAACGAGCACAATATTGAATTAAGTAATGACGATCTTGTTGAAATTACCCAAAGCGATGTTAATTCTTTAGGCGAGGCAATTAATTTGCAAACGACTAATTTAGTTCCATTAGCTAGCGGTAGTACAGTTGAGATTGAAGTTACACGTATTAGTATAGAATTAGAAACAAAAACTCATGAATTTGAACTTGAGACTAAATACCTCTACACAGATGAACTTCTTTATGGGGAATCTGAAGTTCGTGTCGAAGGTTTACCACAAGTTGAAGAAACTGTGATAGAATCAGAATACCGCAATGGTGAATTCTATACAGTTATTAAGGAAGAAACCAGGATCATTAGCCTTGGCAAGCAACAGGTTATCGCCGTTGGTACTCATGTTTTCACACCACCTAAAGAAAACGGTCTGGCGATAACTTTTGAAACAACCAGCGATGCCCTAGAAAGCTTCACCGCAAGTGTGACAGCCTATTTAGCTACTTGTTTTGGTTGTAGCGGAATTACCGCTAATGGTACTGATGTTCGATCAATAACGCATTTTAATGATTCAACATTTGGAAATGTGCGAATTATCGCTGCCGATCACAGATTTTCATTTGGAACAATCATTTATATCTCAGGCGTTGGTAATGCCATCGTCTTAGATCGAGGGGGAGCTGTTACGGGTGATGTTTTAGACCTTTTAGTAGGGGCTAATGACAATCCGTGGCAATTTGGTAGACAAGCTTTACAAGCACAAGTCATAAGAATTGGTTGGTAAACATCAACTTAACTAAAAACGATAGCAACAACCAGGACTTAAGATTGTAATCACTTATAAGTTGTGGCAAGTAAGTGCCTTTTGAACTTACTACAAAAAATAACATAAACCATACAACTTATCGCATGAAAAAACAGTTTGAAAAATGTCTCGCTTCAATTAACGAGAGTTCTTACGACAAAGATATCAAATAAGAGTTACAACTAAAGTTTAATTCTGATGCGAAAAAACTCATGGTTCGATAGTTTTCTACCATGCCGTGAGTTATCTAGTTCGTTGATATGAGCATTCCTACATAACTGCTTCACACTTTTAACCGTCACGGTTTTGAGTGTGTTTTTTTGGTTTTCCAACTTTTCACCTCCAAAGCTTAGGCGATTTCAGCGCCCTCTTGACAACGCTTTTAAAGGCAATTTGGCGCCGCCCTTCGCTGAATTATTGTAAGAAAACGTTTCATCTAAGCTTTTTTTCGAGCAAATTTTTTTAAAAAGTTGCAATTTCAATAGTAGTTGTAGTATAATATTTACTGGTTACAAAAATAATTCACGTATATTGAGCGCGGATTCGTGTGTCTAAAGATTGAGTTTTTACTCGTTAGATGGAGGCCATGTGTTGATATATGCGGAAGACAAAAACAAAAGGAGGAAATAACCATGGCAGTTATTTCAATGAAACAATTATTAGAAGCGGGCGTTCACTTCGGGCATCAAACTCGTCGCTGGAACCCCAAAATGAAGAAGTACATTTATACTTCAAGAAACGGGATTTATATTATCGACTTACAAAAAACCTCGCGCATGATTGATGAAACTTATAAAAGCATTCAAGAAGTTTCTAAAGATGGCGGTAAAGTGTTGTTTATTGGGACGAAAAAGCAAGCTCAAGAAGCAGTAAGAGAAGAAGCGACTCGTGGCGGGCAATATTGGGTTAATAAGCGTTGGTTAGGCGGAACTTTAACCAACTTCAATACAATCCAAAAACGCATTAAACGGATGGAAGAAATCGAAAAAATGGAAGCTGATGGCGTCTTTGAAGTCTTACCGAAAAAAGAAGTATTAGAACTCCGTAAGCAATTCGAAAAATTAAACAAATTTTTAGGTGGGATTCGCAACATGAAAGAATTACCATCAGCGATTTTTGTTGTCGACCCGCGTAAAGAAAAAAATGCCATCGCTGAGGCTCGCAAGCTTAATATTCCTGTCTTTGGGATTGTTGATACTAACTGTGATCCTGATGATGTTGACTACATTATTCCCGCTAACGACGACGCAATTCGCGCAGTCCGCCTAATCGTTGGTAAAATGGTTGATGGGATCATCGAAGTTAATGAAGGCTTTGAAGTTGACGTTGACGAAAAACTCGAACTTAGCCCAGGACTAGTCGTTGATGAAGCCCAAGAAGCCTCGGCTGATAAAGTTTAAAATTACTAATTAGTAAGATAACATAGCAAACAAAATACCTTTGACGACCTTCTTGGTGCGCGTTTAAAAGGTATTTTGCTTGAAGATTAAGGATGTGTATACGATGGCAGTAACAGCGCAAATGGTAAAAGAATTACGCGAAAAAACTGGTGCAGGCATGATGGACTGTAAAAAAGCATTAGTTGAAACTGATGGAAATATGGACAAAGCAATCGCTTTTCTACGTGAAAAAGGGATGGCAAACGCGGCGAAAAAAGCTGATCGTGTTGCCGCTGAAGGCTTAACTGAAATTCATGTAGCTGGCAACTTTGCCACAATCGTGGAAATTAACTCAGAAACAGATTTTGTTGCTAAAAACGAGCAATTCGTAACATTAGTAACCGAAACGGCAAAATTAATCGGTACTGAAAAACCAGCTGATTTAAAAGCAGCTTTAGCACTACCAACAGCTGAAGGAACTTTAGCTGATACATTAATAAGCGCAACCGCAACAATCGGTGAGAAAATCGAATTGCGACGTTTTGAAATTATTGAAAAAACTGATCATCAAACGTTTGGCGCCTACAAACATGCAGGTAGCAGAATCGCAGTTGTAACCGTTGTTAAAACTAAGGCCGAAACTGTTGCAAAAGAATTAGCGATGCATATTGCAGCCATGAAACCAACAGTACTTGCTTACACCGATTTAGATGTTAAATTTATCGAAGAAGAAGTGGTGGCTTTACGAGCGCGAATTGAAATTGAAAACGAAGATCGCAAACGTACTGGTAAAACTTTACTACGTGTACCTGAGTACGCGTCAAAGTTACAACTAACTGACGCAGTAATGGCTAACGTTAAAACTCGCTTAGAGCAAGAATTAAAAGATCAAGGTAAACCTGAACAAATCTGGGACAAAATTATCCCTGGACAATTGGACAAATTTATCAAAGATAATACAGAAATCGATCAAACTTATGCGCTTTTATCACAAAGCTATATTATTGATGATAGTAAAACTGTTGAAAAATATTTACAAAGCGTTTCGGCAACAATTACGACGTTTGTGCGAATTGAAGTTGGCGAAGGCATTGAGAAAAAAGAAGTTGACTTTGCAACTGAGGTTATGAGCCAAGTTCGAGGATAATTTTAAATATTAATGTAAGGGCACAGCTTTGTGTCCTTATTTCAAGTATTTGTTTGAAGGAGAGTATTTATGAAGTCAACTTATAATCGCATTATACTAAAACTTAGTGGAGAAGCACTCGCTGGTGATGCAGGCTTTGGCATTGATGCCCAAAAAGTGGGAAACATTGCTATTCAAATTAAAGAAGCTCACGCAACTGGTGTTGAAATAGCTGTCATCGTTGGCGGTGGTAATATTTGGCGTGGCCGAACTGGTAGCGAAATGGGCATGGAACGCTCAAGTGCTGACTACATGGGCATGCTTGCTACCGTGATGAATGCCCTAGCCTTGCAAAACGCCCTTGATGCGTGTGGCATCGACTCGCGAACCCAAACATCAATTCACATGAATCAAGTAGCAGAACCTTATATTCGCCGACGCGCGATCCGTCACTTAGAAAAAAAGCGCATCGTAATCTTTGGTGGTGGCACAGGTAACCCCTACTTCTCAACTGACACAACTGCCTCTTTACGAGCGGCTGAAATTAATGCTGATGCGATTTTAATGGCTAAAAACGGTGTTGATGGCGTTTATAATGATGATCCAAAAACTAACCCAGCAGCCCTTCGTTATGAAACCCTAACATACCTAGAAATGCTAAATAAAGGACTTCAAGTAATGGATTCAACCGCAGCCTCTTTATGCATGGACAACGACATTGACTTAATGGTATTTAGCATGAACGAGCCTGGCAACATTAAAAAAGCCGTTGCTGGCGAAAAAATCGGCACAATAGTTAGTGGCAGATAGATAAAAAAATAGGAAGGTAAAATATTATGATTAATTTAGACGATCTTAAAATAAAAATGGAAAAATCGATTGACGCTTATAAAAAAGAATTAGCCAAACTCCGAACCGGTCGCGCAAGTGCAGCCTTAATTGAAGGCATCACCCTCGACTACTACGGTGTCCCAACCCCAATTGATCAAACATCACAAATTTCCGTCCCTGAGGCAAAACAACTAATGATTAAACCTTATGACAAATCAATGCTCGGCGACATTGAAAAAGCAATTAACATTGCCAACATTGGACTAACACCAAACAATGATGGCGAGGTCATCCGCTTAAATGTCCCCGCCCTAACCGAAGAAACACGCAAAGACTTAGCAAAAAAAGTTAAAGGCTTTGCTGAGGACGCGAAAATTGCAATTCGTAACTTACGTCGTGATGCCAACGACACCATTAAAAAATGTGAAAAAGCCAAAGAAATTACCGAAGACGACGTAAAAAGCTACGAAATTGATGTTCAAAAGCTCACCGACACAAACATCAAAAAAATTGATGAAATCGCCACGGCAAAAGAAAAGGACATTTTAGCAATGTAATAATCAAATTAAAAGAATTGCTGGCTTTTGGAATTGGAGCAATTCCTTTTTTTTTTGATTTTTTTTCGCCAAAAGGCATTAAAATCTTAATTTTGTCGTAAAATAAAAGCAAAATCCATTTTATACACTTTAACAAGCAGTTTATTTATGGTACAATATGCCTTGCAGATTTTAACGGAAGCAACATTTATGATAGCCACAAGGAGTTTTTATAATGAAAGACAAAAAACTAAACTACACTGAAGATTCAATAAGGGTGCTCGAAGGACTCGAAGCCGTCCGTAAACGCCCAGGTATGTATATTGGTTCAACCGATGCCCGCGGATTACATCACCTTGTCTATGAAATTGTTGATAATGCAATTGACGAAGCCTTAGCCGGCTATGGTGATGAAATTCACGTAACCATCAACCAAAATAATAGCATCACCATCCGCGACTTTGGCCGTGGTATTCCAACTGGCCTACACGCCTCCGGAGTCCACACCCCAGAAGTTATCTTTACTGTACTTCATGCAGGTGGTAAATTTGGCGATGGTGGCTACAAAACCTCTGGCGGCCTGCACGGCGTCGGCGCATCAGTAGTTAATGCCTTATCCGACGAACTAGAAATTGAAATCTATCGCGATAAAGCTAAATTTATCCAAACATTCGAAGCCGGCGGACAAATCATCAACCCCCTCAAAAAAGTTGGTAAAACGACCCAAACAGGAACAAAAGTAACCTTCAAACCAAGCCCATCAGTATTTTCAACAACAACCTACTCATTTTCCACCTTAAAAGAACGCCTACGTGAATCAGCATTCCTGACCAAAGGGTTAAAAATCAAACTGCACGATGCTCGCAAAGACAAAGAAGAAATTTTTCACTTTGAAGAAGGTCTAAAAGCGTTTATCAACTTCCTCAACGAAGGCAAAAAAACTCTGCACGACGTGGTTTACTTTAACGGTAGCAGCCACGAAATCGAAGTTAATTTTGCCTTTGCGTACACCGCTAGCTACTCAGAAAACATTTTATCATTTGTCAATAATGTTCGCACAAGTGATGGCGGCACCCATGAAACCGGAACTAAAGCCGTCATAACCCGCGTTTTCAACGAATTTGCCCGCAAAACAGCAATGATTAAAGAAAAAGACAAAAATCTCGAAGGTGTCGACATTCGTGAAGGTTTATCAGCGATTATTTCAATCCTCGTCCCCGAACACCTACTCCAATTTGAAAGCCAAACAAAAACAAAACTGGGAACCCCAGATGCCCGCAGTGCTGTTGAAACGGTTCTTGCCGAAAAATTAAGCTTCTTCTTTGAAGAAAACCGGGCGCTAGCAACAGAACTTGTGAAAAAAGCCGTAAAAGCCCGCGAAGCTCGTGAAGCAGCCAGAAAAGCTCGTGAAGATGCTCGTAACGACAAATCAAAAAAGAAAAAAGAAACTAACCTTTCCGGAAAACTAACCCCTGCACAAACAAAAGACCCCAAAAGAAATGAACTTTTCCTCGTCGAAGGTGACTCAGCCGGCGGTTCAGCAAAACTTGGACGCGACCGCAAATTTCAAGCAATCCTCCCACTTCGTGGTAAAGTAATCAACACAGAACGCGCCAAAGTCGCCGATATTTTTAAAAACGAAGAAATCAACACGATGATTCATACAATTGGCGCCGGTTTTGGTGCTAGCTTTGACGCTGATGATGTAAATTACAACAAAGTCGTCATCATGACCGACGCTGATACCGACGGCGCCCATATCCAAGTATTACTGTTGACATTCTTTTTTCGCTATATGAAAGAATTAATTGAAGCTGGTAAAGTTTACATCGCCTTGCCACCTTTGTACAAAGTGTCAAAAGGGCAAGGAAAGTCGCAAATTGTTAAATATGCTTGGACAGATACGCAATTAGCAGATATTCTAACCAACATCAACAAGCCTTACATGATTCAGCGCTATAAAGGCCTCGGCGAAATGAATGCCGATCAACTATGGGACACCACAATGGACCCGGCAACCCGCACATTAATTCAAGTAACAATTGAAGATGCTGCCGATGCTGATCACCGTGTGGCAACACTGATGGGCGACAAAGTTGAGCCACGACGCGATTGGATTGAACAAAATGTTGATTTTACCATGGCAGACGACTATGAGATTTAAAAACGCCAACAACAATTGAAAAAAAGGAGAATCACCATGACAATTTTATACTTCACCGCAACCGGTAATTGTTTACATGTCGCCAAAGAGCTTGGTGGAAATTTAGTCTCGATTCCTAAAGCCGTAAAAGGCGAAAATTACCACTTTAAAGACGATAAAATCGGCATTGTTTTTCCGATATACGGACTTGCTGTTTTTCCATACATCAAAGAATTTCTCGCAAAAGTCCAGCTTGATAGCGACTACATTTTTGCAATTATGACTTATGGTAAATTTGACGGCGGGGCAACAACGCATCTACTAGAGGTTGCCAAAGCAAATAAGATCAATTTCGCCTACATTAACACGCTAAAAATGGTTGACAACTACTTGCCAATCTATGAAATGGAAAAGCAAATAAAAAACGAACCTCAAAAGCGAATTAACAACCATCTTCAGGAAATCGTAACCGCTATTAACGGTCAAGAAAGATGCATTCAAAAAGACTCTGCAATCGACAAATTAATGACAAAAATAATCCTAAAATCCTACTCGTACAACACTGGGGTTGGCATCACCAAAAAATATGAAATTGAAGATACCTGCACAAAATGTAAAATTTGTGAAATGCTGTGCCCAACCGATAATATCAAAGTCGATGCTAAACCAAGCTTTGGTAAAAACTGCATCACTTGCTTAGCGTGTACTCAAAACTGCCCCCAAAACGCAATTCGCCTTGCTAATGAGAAAAGTCGAGCGAGGTTTAGAAATCAGCATATTAAGTTAACAGAAATCATGGAAGCTAATGGTTGAAGGTGAATTTGAAGCATGATTAACGGGGAAAGGCATTTTCAGGAATATAAAGTTAGCAGTTTGGTAGAAATTTCGCAAATGGAAGCTAAAAGGTGGTAAGTAAATGAAAAAGCTAAGTCTTAATCACGATGGTTTGCTCGTTTTTGATGACGTTACTAGTAATTATGTTGATCATCAAAGAAAAGATGAGGAATTAAGGGATTTCATCCTTCGGATAACGAGCAAGGAATTCAAAAGAGAAAAAATGACCCCAAAACAAAATATCGAACTAGCTAAGAGAACGTTGGTTGACAATATTTATAAAGCTGCGAAACTAGAAAATATCGCCGTTACTTATGCCGCCACCATTGAAATTGTTGAACAGGGTAAAAATAGCGGTAATTTAACGCCAGCAGAATTAACCGATGTGGTTAATCTTAAAAGATCTTGGAACTTCTTGTTAGACGAAAACACACTAAAGCGGTTATTAGATATCGACCTGCTTAAAGAAATTCACACTAAAGTCGCATTTGGTATGGCAAATTTAGAACTCGCCGAAATTGGCAATTTCAGAACTGGACTTGTCGCCACTGGCGGGACTGTCTGGCGGCCTAAAATTCCAAATACGGAAGAAATTTATCAAGAAATGCAAACAATTATCAACGATTATCCCGACGTCCTCAGACGAGCAATTAAGTTATACCTATGGATTTGTAAGCGACAAGCCTTTAGGGATGGCAATAAAAGAACCGCTAACTATTTTGCCAATTTTGAATTAATCAAGCACGGCGCTGGCATCTTGTCGCCACCTCCAGAAGAAGCTTTATCAGAATTTAGAACTTTGTTAATTGATTATTATGAAACAGCTGATGAGCAACCGATAACAGCGTTTTTGTTGAATAAATGTTATAGCTTTGATACCGAAGGCTTACCAATAATTTATCAAAAGTTGCAAAATAAATAAAAATTAAAGTGAGGTGCTTAAATGATGGACAAAGATGTTAATGATTTGTATTATGTTTGCTCGTTAATAGAATATCTCGGGCGCATGACAAAAAATCGTAATGGCGATATTGTTTGGCTAATGGGCAAGAAAGAATTAGAACGCCAATTATACCTAGCCCCTGTAAACCACTGTTTATCATTTGAGCAAG
>JGI990J12352_1000129_pt1 | contig 17232 bp, 10 predicted proteins | sample Intmic4MA4BA4MSA_FD_12352 | JGI IMG/M metagenome (IMG submission 12352) | reverse complement strand
TTTCAGCAAGTTTTCGTTGCGATGTTTTTTCTTTTAAACCTGTTCTCAAACGGGCAATATTTTTACCCGCAAGATTACAACTTCCGTCTTCTGCTCTATTTCTATGCATAGTAACTCTCCTCTTTGACATTTAGTGATTGTCTCTAAGCTTGATTATAAGACAAACAATGACTTTTGTAGACATTTATTACATCAATAAGGAAGAGTGTTTTCTATGCTATTTATAAGCTATAATTTAAAAACTTTATAAGTCGATTTTTCAATCAATTTATAAAATTGGTAAATCATTTTAGTGCTCATAAAAAAGAGATTGTCTTGTTCTAAGGAACAGGTCAATCTCTTTCTTATTTTTCATTTATTTTCATCAGTCTTTATTATCAGAAAAAATCAAACACTATTTTTTGTGGTATTATCAATTTTGAGCTTGAAGATTAATTTTAGGATAGGTCTATTAAAAGAATATTTTTGACCAAAATTCAAGGAAGTTTCGCAATTACCTAGTTCTGTTAGTATGTGATAATTTTTCAAATAACGTACACTCATTATTAACTTTTAATACCTTCCAAAGAACAGTTGTCCCAATGTGTGCATCCAAAGTGAAATCATTGACGTGCGTGCTACTTCTTCGGCAACAGTCAAATCAATTTCTAAATATACAACCCCATCGACATAATAAATTAAACGACCAACGATATCACCTGGTTCAATCGGCACAGTAATCTCATCATTAAGTACGATTTCTTGTAATTCTTCACCGACCGTCTGACCAGTTTCTACCAGTAAATTAATCGGTGCCGTTGTTACAACTTCAAAATTGCGATCAGCTGCCAAGATATTCTGATGCGTTCCCACGACAGCTCCCGCTTCAATTCGTGGATGTAATTCGTACTGAGTAAAAGCAAATTCGATTAACTGGGCAATTTCACGATTACGATTCTGCGAAGTATCGGCTCCCATTACAACTGCCACGACTCGCATTTCTCCGCGCTTAGCGGTTGCTGCTAAACAATACCCCGCCGATTGAGTAAAACCAGTTTTCAATCCATCTACACCATCAACATAGCGAACCAATTTATTTGTATTAACCAACCAAAATGGATCGTCAGTATTTTCACGCACATAATCTTCATATCGTGAAGTAAATTCAGCCACTTCTGGGAAACGAGTAATTAGACGACTTGCTAAAATAGCCATATCAAAAGCAGTTGTCACATGACCATCGGCTGGTAAGCCTGTCGAATTAATAAACATGGTATCATTCATACCAAAATCACGCGCACGTTCATTCATCAACTCAATAAACAACTCGTAAGTCCCTGATAATTTCTCACCCAGCGCAGTCACCGCATCATTCGCCGAAGCAATCGCCACACTAGTAAACAAATCACGAACTGTCATTGTTTCGCCTGGTTCTAAGAAAATCTGTGTCCCACCGAGACTTGCTGCAAATTCACTAACAGTAACCTCATCGTCCCACGACAAACGACCATTCTCAATCGCCTCAAGTACTAAGTACATCGGCATCATCTTCGTCATACTTGCTGGTTCGAGTAACTCGCTCGGATTTTTTTCATACAAAATCTGCCCCGTTGCAACTTCCATCAAAACGGCTGAACGTCCACGTTCGACAATTTCCTCCGCCATAACGGTTGGTACAAAATAACCTAATAATAAAACGATTGCTAGTATTGCTGAAACTAATTTTCGCATATCAAAACACTCCCCTTGAATATTAAAGTTAAGAAAGTTTATGTTTTTGTAGTAATAAATATGACACCAAAAGTCAAAAAGAAAATCGAGTAGAAAGGCATTAATTTTTCTTCGTTTACTCGCCTGATTTACCACATAAATTTACGTATACCTTTTGACTTTAATTGTTATGAAACCTTACCCGCTTATATAGTCCTTTATCCGATTTTGTCTGTTGAGCCACTATTTTTGTTTCCTGGTCTAACTCGCAAATTGCTACCAAATAATGACTCGTTTCAAACAATAATTAGTATAAATTTTAATATGCCAGAACAAGAAAAGCAAAGAAAACCCGTATAATTTTCACATTTCGACACAAGATAACAATATCTACTTTGAAATGGGTGTTTATAAGATGAATTTAGATCAGATTAAAATTGAAAAATCATTAACAGCTAATTTAGAAAAATTAAAAGCTGATTTTGGTGCAGCCAATGATTTGTTAATTCGTGAAGTCACATTAAAAGATGTTAATAAAACAAAGGTTGCAATAGTTGGAATTGATGGCTTAATTAATGCAACTGATGCACAGGATTTTGTACTCAAGTTAATGACAGCCGAGTTTGTCAATGATGTACCGAAAAACGCAGAGGCGATTTTTGCATTTTTTTATCATTCATGGATTTCGATGTTTTCAGCCGATACAGGCGCTACAGTTACGGATTTATATGATAATATTTTGAATGGGCATGTCATTGTGTTAATTGATGGTGTAGCTCGTTTTATGATGTTTGATTGTAAAGGTTGGCAGTCTCGGAGCGTGGCAATCCCGCAGACCGAAAAGTCATTGTGGGGACCAAAGGATAGTTTCGTAGAGACGATTCGCTATAATACGGCAATGATAAGACGGCGGTTACGCGACCCACGATTACGATTTGATGCCCATCAAGTTGGACGACTTACGAAAACAGACGTCTTTGTAGCATATATCGAGGGGTTAACAAATCCAGAATTTGTCCAGTTAGCCAATGAACGGATTAAGGCGATTGATATTGACACAATTACAAATGCTTACGAGTTGATTCAGCTCATTGAAGATAAACATCATACATTATTACCACGATTAATCGAAACCGAACGTCCTGACCGAGTGATGAAATCTTTAAGCGAAGGGCAAGTGGCGATTTTTGTCGATGGAAGTCCATATGCAATTTTAGGACCTTTCCATTTAACATCAGCTTTTTCGGCAATTGATGATTATTATAACCCCCCATTATTAGCGACTTTTAAGCGGTGTCTACGCTATTTTGCATTTTTTGCGGTCATTTTAATTCCAGGATTTTATATTGCTTTATCAACATTTCATCAGGAAATGATTCCGACCTCCCTTTTAATTACGATTATTAGCCAGCGGTCTGCAAACCCCTTTTCAACCTTTGTCGAGATTATGATTATCACGATGCTATTTGAAATTATTCGTGAGGCATCCTTACGAAAACCCGATGTAATTGGCGATTCAATGACGATTGTTGGCTCATTAATTATCGGAACAACGATTGTTGAGTCGGGACTCGTATCCTATGCGACAATTATCGTTGGTTCGATTACAACAATTTCTTCATTCCTATTATCAAACTCACGGATTAACTCTTCCGCCCGATTATATAAATTTGTATTTATAGTTATTGGAGCGAGTTTCGGTTTTTACGGGATTACCCTCGGCTTTATTATTCTAATAACCCATTTAGCCTCTTTAACCTCTTTCAATCAAGCCTACTTAGCCCCAATGGCACCTTTTAACTTAGCTGACCAGAAAGACCAACTAATTAAACTACCTTTGCAATTGATGAAGAAACGTCCGAAGATATTTGGGACATTAGATGATACACGAACGAATCTTAAAGGAGAAAAATCATCATGAAGATAAAAAAATTTTTATTATCAACTTTCATTTTAATAACCATGATCTTAATGCTTACTGGTTGTCTCGAACGGATTGAAATCAATAAAATCGGAATTGTTGCGGCGCTTGGGATTGATAAAACCGATGATGGCTACATTGTCACGGCGCAAATTTTAAATCCATCGGCGATTACTGGTGAGCGTGGGAATTCTTTACCAGTATATAATTTCAAATCAGAGGGTCTTTCGATTCATGAAGCCTATAGGAAACTTGACCAAATTACAACATCGGCACTCGCATTATCCCATTTGAATATTATTGTCGTTGATGAAAAATTCGCTAAAGATGGGATTGCGCCAATCCTCAATTTTGCCCTACGACGCGATGATATTCGTCCAGATATTACGATTCTTGTTGCCAAAGATGCAACTGCAAACGAAATCCTTTCCGTTGTGACACCACTCGATATGATTCCTGCAACCCAGATTGATGTTGCTCAATTTATTGATACCCATACTGCTCGCTTAACCAATTACAATTTATACGAAATCGTTGATATGGTCAATCCCAAAAGTTCAAATGTAGTATTAAATGCCGTATCTATTTATCATGCAGAAGATGAAAAATCGGAAAAAGATGTTGAAAAAGATGTTAAAAAAGGAAAAGATATTGGGGCAACTACTGATAATTTGAATAATATTAAAGCCCCAGTGCAGCTACGAATCGAACATTTAGCTGCTTTTCAAGGGGATAAGTTGGTTGGCTTTTTAAATACGAGTGAGGCACAATTGTACAACATAGTACAAGGAACTTATAAACGCTATGACATCGTGACAAGAATTGGAGAAGATTATTACACTTCGCTTCGTGTCACTGAATTGAAATCAAAAATCACAACCAATTTAGCTAATAATGAGGCGACAATTTCAATGAAAATGAAAGGTATTATTCAAGAAAATACCTACCCCGCCGATTTCACCAATCAAGATAATCTTGATGCCGTAGCGGCATATTTAAAAGCACACTTAGAATCGGAAATGGAGACTTTTGTTGCAAAAATTCAGGGAGATTTAAAATCAGACATCTTTGGCATTGGCGTCAAAGCTTACACCCAAGAAAAGAAATTATGGAAAGAAATTACTGGTTATTGGGAAGAAATGTTCCCAAATTTGGATATCAAATTAGAAATCGAGTTAGAAATTAACTCTGTCGGCGAAATCGGAAATGTAACGTTATAGTGATTAAAGGAGTACTAAAACAATGAAAACTAACAACCCACGAAGTCTTAACTACAATCAATTAACCATGCTTATTATGTTTTTCCTGATTGGCGGATCCGGTCTCTCAGCAACATCGCGCTATTCAGGACAAAATGCATGGATTGTCTTATTATTCGCTGGTCTTTTCGCTGGGATTCTCTTTACCCTCTACCATCGCATTAGCAAAGTACACCAGCACCAAGGACTGCCTGATGTTTTAAAATCAACTTTCGGCAAGGTACTTGGTACCATTATCCTCTTCATCTACGCCTGTTTCTTCTTGTTTCGCACGATTTCCGTTGGGAATTATATGTCAGCCATGGCCCAGGAAACATTGATGCTCGGGGTTAATCACCACGTTGTCATCGCAATGTTAATGGTTACGGTGATTGTTAGCGCCCTCTATGGATTAAACGTTATTGGGCGAACATCGGAAATATTTATGTTTATCATTATTATATTCTTGATTCCGTTTCTGATTGCCCCATTCACATCGGACTCATTCCGAGTCGCCAATCTCGTACCAATTCTCGCTGATGGACCACTGGGAATTGTTGAAGATATCGCTCGTGCCACAATGTTTCCCTATGCTGAACTTATCGTTTTCCTCATGCTTTTCCCCTATGTGACACCAGTTGATGATAAAAAAATCTTAAAACGTTCTTACATTGCCATTATTATTTCGACTGTTTTGATGATTGCCATTGACATTGTCACGGTTGGTCTAATCGGAGCAACGCTCACTGAAAATTTTGAATATTCATTTTTCAATGCCATGCAATTGGTAAGATTAAGTGGTTTCTTAGAACGGCTCGACCCGTTAGCAATCGTAATTATGGTAGCGAGTGAATACTTCAAATTAGTTATCTATTTTTTCATAACAGTGCTTTGTTTTCAAGCATTGCACCAGAAATTCAATTTCAAAATTGTATTATCCATTTTAATAGTTATCATCTTTTTCCTTGCACCAATCATACCTCCACCTGAAGCAGCTTTCCTAAAAAACACTTTACCGTTTCGGATCCTCCCAACTTTCCAACTAATCATTCCCCTTATTATCTGGATTGTCAGTGAAATCCGTTTTCGAAATAAAATACCAAAAAAACAACTTCCACTACAAGAACGCATAAATCCTGGATCAACTTAAAATACTAATTAACCCCTAATAAACGATTAAAAATCCATTATTTTACGCCTATTCATCGTCGACTTGTCCTTAGGTACGTCTGTGTACCTTCGCTCCTCGTCTCCTCGATTAGGCGTAAAATTTTTGCATTTTTATTAAAGATTAATTAGTATTGCAGGATTTTAGTCTTAACGGTAATTTGTATATCTAAACTCAAAGCCTGACGTGTAAATTTCAAACACATAATCATGTTCTAGTAAAAATGTAATAATATCAGGCAAAGCCTCTAATGTCCAACTGGTTTCGTGTATTAAAACCACGAGTTCAGACGGAAAATTCAATTGATACACCCGTTCTCGAACACTCTGATAAATCACTTGTGCATCTCGATTTTGCCAGTCACGAGGGTCAACATTCCAATTAATACAATTGATATTTGCATCATTAATTGCCGTATAATGATCCTCCGTAAAATTCCCCATTGAACCAAATGGCGGACGACATAAATTGGTATGATGACCAGTCAAACGATAAATCAACGCTTGGTTCTGGGTCATTTCGGTCACAAAACGCTGAGCTGCTCCACGTCCCTGATACAATGCTGCTTGGTTATGTGTCATCGAGTGCAAACCAAGATAATGTCCTTCTACTAAAACTTGATATAATAATTTCTGGCTACTAGGCAACATATCTTCAATATGCTGACCAATCAAAAAGAACGTTGCTGGCACTTCCATTTCCGCCAGAACTGCCAAAAAATCCAATGTATACCGCGATGGGCCATCATCAATCGTCAAAAATACCACCCGTTCAGGTCGTGAAATTTCATCTTCAACTTCTTCTGATGCAACCACGGAAACGGATTCTTCCATTTCGGCGTCCATTCCATTTTTTTCATCAAAAATATTATCTGATCCATAATAATCAGCTTCACGCGGTGCACCAACTACATATTCAAATCGCTCGCGTCCTGAAAGGGAAAGTAACGAAAAAGCAATGATGCCAAAAAACATCATTTTTACAAATAGATTTTCGCTAAAACGAGTCTTTTTCATATAAATCCCTACTTACATAATATTAAAATAATTGTATCATATTTTGTCGAAAAAAGAAACACCAAATTTCACATTTGCGAAAAATTGATGTTTCATTATTCCTTACTTTGGATTGATCCAAGAGCCTGGTTTTTCACTTGTTTTGGTAATATTAACCATCTCGTTAGCAATGTTAAAGACGTAATAATCACCAGCTAAAACCGTGACCCGCGGGTCACGACCATTCATCGCATCAGCCGCAGTATAATAGCCTGGGGTGTTTTTCATGAGTGTATACTTATTGCCAATCGTTGCATTCGTCCTCGGATTAATCCAAGCCCCTGCTGAACCTGGAACTTTCGTCAAGTTGAGCATCCCGTTCGCAATATTGAAAATCGTGTAATCACCTGCTAAAACTGATACTCGTTGATTCGTACCAGCTTTTGCATCAGCAGATGTATAGAAACCAGACGTCGTTTTCATAAGCGTATATTTGCCACCGATTACTGGTGTCATCGCCCACTTATCCGTACACACTTCTTCATTTTTCTTCACAAGTCCTAACTGCTTAATCAAAACATCACTAACTGCTTTCGCATACGCTTCTTGACCTTTTGCCGAAGTAATGATCGGATGATCAATGGTTGAATCCATAAATCCACCTTCAGTTAAAACTGCGGCAATTTTTGTATTCGGGGTCAACATATAAAAAGCTGCCGTTTTCGCCCCACGATTTTTCAACCCAGTATTAGCTGAAATTCTGGCTGCCATTTCTGTTGCTAATGTCTTTTCAAAATTATTTTTACGATTCAGATTATAGTACGCTTCAACACCAGTATGATTACCCCAGCTACTAAGATAAGCATTATGATGAATTGATACCAAAACCTCTGGCATAATTTGATTTGCTTTCGCAACCCTGTCATAAAGACTGACATCTGTTTTACCCGTTACATCATCCGTACGGTAAACTTCCACATCATAATCCGCTAACTGTCGCGCTATTGCAAGGGCTACTTTATTATTCAGCTCCCATTCATGGATACCATCAGGTGTCCGTTTACCCGCAGTATTCATTCCATGACCGGCATCTATTACTATTTTCTTTGCCATATCTGTTAGCTCCTCTATAAAATAAGATTTTAATCTCAAATAAGACAATTCTTACCAGAACTGTCTCAAGTTATTTTATGCCGAGGATCTCTTTTCAGAATGGTCGATTCTAATGATTTGAATGTTCGCATAAATTAAAGTAGTATAGTTTCACTAAGTTTGGTGAAACTAGAAGAGAATGTTAACCCAAAAAAGGTGTTTTTGTACGCCTCAAACCTAATGTCAATGTCGTGGTTTCCATATTACTCATGTTTCATAGAGAACTTGTGAATGTTGTTTTAGACCAATGATTCACAAGTTCATCTTGGTCAGACCCGCAAATTGATAAGGTTTGAATGCCGTTCAAAACAGATAAAGAGGTGCTATCATTGTTTAACAAACATAAAATTACATACGAAAACAGTCAGTCCGTGCTGTACTTATTCACCCAGTCTTTTGATGCAGATTTAAACCTTATTAGAGGCATTTTTCAACATCTCCACGAAGATGTTCTGCTCGATTGGACAGATGATTATATTGCCCAGTACGATATCACTTTCGTTGGTGATCTAATCAGGGTCGTCGCTGGAACAACGATTGTGCGAGATTTAGAATTCCCATTATACATGAAAAATCATCATGTACCAACGACCACAAGTAATAAAATTCTTAGATTTCCAGCAATAAAACGAAAACATGGATAACAAAAAAGTTCACGATTTTCGGGAGCTTTTATCATCAAAAAACCTCATTTTCGGCAAATCACCGATTTTGAGGGCTTTTTTGTGTCTTATGAGTTTTTTTAGTCACCAAAAGCCAAAGCCCTGTTTTTATGAAATTCATAATTTTCGGGGCTTTTTGGATTCAGCAAAATAAAAATCCGTTGTCTTTGGTGTATCGTTTCGTCCAAAACATTCATGATGGACTTGTCCCACCCCCAGATACACGAAATCGGCATCATGTTGTAGGCGGTAGTTTCGTTATCAGCGGGTAATAAAGGTATTGTTCATAAAATGTTTTGATCGGATTTAGTTGTAAGTTGTAAATCATTGCTATCTAATTTACTAAAACAAGTCATTACTCTGCCTCTATGTAATCGTCAATGCTATCCATCTTCACGGATACCATCGTTGTGACACCACGCTCTTGCATCGTTACGCCGTACAGGATATCTGCTTCTTCCATTGTTCCGCGGCGATGGGTAATAACGATGAACTGCGTTTGGTCGCTGAAATGTTTGAGGTAACGAGCATAGCGTGCAACGTTTGATTCATCGAGAGCCGCTTCGACCTCGTCAAGAATACAGAATGGGATTATGCGCACTTTGAGAATTGCAAAGAGCATAGCAATCGAAGTAAGCGCCTTTTGACCTCCTGATAATAACGTTGACGTTCCGAGTTTTGTCCCTGGTGGTCGCGCAATAATCTCGACCCCGGAATTTAACAAGTCGCCTGGGTCAGAGAGTATTAAGTCAGCGTGACCGCCGCCGAAGAGCTCGATAAAGGTGTCGATATAATGAACACGTACAAGGTCAAATGTTTCCTTGAATTTTACAACCATTTCGCTATCCATTTCGTCGATTGAGGCTTGCAGATTTTCCGCTGCTGCGATAAGATCGCGACTTTCACGGTCAAGGAAGTCGTAACGTTCACGAACACGCGCATACTCGTCAATTGCCCCAATATTAACCGCACCAAAGCGTGATAATTGCCGATTTAATGACTGGACTTCTGTCCTAGCACCCGCAACATCCGCACGCATCGGGTAATGAGTCAATGCGTAGTCAAACGTCATCTCATACGCAGTTTCAAGTTTCGCAATCGCAACATCAATCTTCATATCAAGTTTCCCGATTTCACCTGATAGCTTGTTTAGTTGCATATTCATCTCATTTGTTGTTCGGCGTGCTTCTCGATTTTCAAGTTCGATGGTCTTGATTTCTTCGGTTAGACGCACCATTTGCTCACGGTCATCACGGATTTTTCTAGTGATTTTTTCCTTTTCAGCATCGGAATTGGTGATTTCTACTTCTAAATTCACGAGTTCTTGTTGCAATACATCCGTTGTTTCATCGCTATTTTCAAAACTTTCAACAATGATTGTGAGTTCATTTTGCACCTGATCAACTTCCACTCTTAAACGACGAACCTCATTCATCTGCGTTTGAATATTTGCTTCAAGCACCGCAACTTCAACTTTCAATTCATATGTTCCACGTAGCCCTGCTTCACGTGCTTCTGTTAGTTTTGTCTGAATTTTTTCCTGTTCAACCTCTGCTACACGGAATTCATCTTGACCAACTACGACTTTTTGTTTTAACGTAACCTTTTTTACTTCTAAATCAAGTAATGTTTCCTCAAGACGAGTAATTAATTCTTGTTGTTTAGTTATTCGCTGATTTTGTTTTAAGACCGAGGAGCTATTATTACGGTTCAACGCCCCACCAGTCATCGAACCGCCTGGATTAATTACATCACCGTCAAGGGTGACAATGCGGAAACGATGACCCGCCAATCGCGCCATTTGATTCGCAGCATCAAGATCTTTTGCAATCACAACCCCGCCGACTAAATTTTCAATCACGTTTTGGTATTTAGGATCAAATACTAAAGCATCACTTGCGAGCGCAACAAAACCAGCCTGCGACTTCGCTTTTGCTAATATTTCAGTAGCAAGTCTCCGTGATTTTATGACGTTTAATGGTAAAAATGTTGCTCGACCAAAACGATTTTCTTTTAAATAATTAATCGCTTTTTTCGCCGTAGCATCATCGCTTGTAACTATCTGACTTGAAATCGGTCCTAAAATCACGTCAAACGCGACTTCATATTCAGACGGAATGGTGACAAGTTCCGCAACAGCACCTTCGATACCAGTTAATTTCTCTGACTTCTTCCCACGGAGTACTTGTTTCGCCCCCTCGCTAAAACCGGCAAAATCTTCTTTTGCATCGAGTAAAAATCCTAACTGCGATTTTGCTGATGACAATTGGTAAGTTGCATGTTGATTTTGGTCATTTAAACGTGTTCGCTCTTTGTTAAGTTCAGTCAAACTATCAGCTTTTTCGGTAAAAGCAATCTTAGCTGCTTTTAATTGTTCTTCGAGTGGTTCGATAAATTTCTGATGGTATGCCGCTTTATCGCCTTGTTGTTTCGTATATAGTTCGCGACTGACAGCTTGCGCTTCTCTTTCAGCACGTTTCATATCCGCTTGCAACTTTTCAAGCGTCACTTCAAGTTCTTGCTTACGCCCTTCTAAGCTCGCTTTATTTAAACCAGCGTTCGTGATTCTTTCCTTGATTAACTCTGCCTCGCCCCGTTTCTTTTGTACAGCCTCAGCATGGCTCATCAGTTCAAACTGCATATCTTCGACTAAACGAGCAAGTTCGCCATGCTCATCTGATATTCTTGATTGCTTTACATCATCGGTCTCCGTTTGTTTGGTCAATTCAAGCATTTTGATCGTTAGGTCTTCATTTTCCTGTTTCAAAATTCCTAGTTGATCGTTGTCAATTTTAATATCATGAGCTAAAAGCCGAACTTCGAGATCCGACAGCTGTTCCTTGATTTTTAGATATTCCGTGGCTTCTTTTGCTTGGAGTCGTAGTGGTTCAACCTGTAATTCGAGTTCACCCAAAATATCTTTAACCCGCAACAGATTTTCATTCGTGTAGCCTAATTTTCGCACGGCTTCTTTCTTCCGAGTTTTATATTTCAAAATCCCAGCTGACTCTTCGAGAATTAATCGCCGATCCTCAGGCTTACCCTCAATCACTTGCTTGACTTGATCCTGCGAAATCATCGACAACGAGTCATGACCAATCCCTGAATCCATGATTAAATCAGTCACATCTTTCAAACGTGCCTTTTCGCCGTTAATCAAATATTCACCGCCACCAGCACGGTAGATGCGACGAGTAATGCTAACCTCGCTAAAATCTAGCGGTAAATGACGCCCCTCATTATCAAGAACAATTGTGACCTCTGCCATATTGAGCGCCTTTTTGTCGTCAGTTCCAGCAAAAATGATATCTTCCATCTTGCCACCACGCAACGATTTAACCGACTGCTCACCTAAAACAAACCGAATCGAGTCCGAAACGTTACTCTTGCCACTGCCGTTTGGACCGACAATCGCCGTCAATCCCTTATCAAAATTAATGATTGTTTTAGTAGCAAATGATTTGAATCCGATTGCTTCAATTCTTTTTAAATACATAATTATCACTCCAGAAAATAAGGGCATCTCAATTTACTCGTTCAAGTGGGATTTTCAAGAAATCATTTCAAAACAAGGGAGTGTCGACGAATCGTGGTAGAACCACGTTAGGATAAACTAATGCAAAGTTGGGATGATTTCTTGAAAATATACTTGAATGGAGTGTGTAGAAATACCCTTAACAATTAATTTTACCATATCTAACCACTTTTTACTACATTTTTCAGTAATTTTCGTTTTAGTAAAAAAGAAAATGTTATCATTTTGTAAAATTAGTGTAAAATTGTTGTAAATTGTCGGTGGTTCGGTTATAATCAAACGGGGTCAAAAGTGACCCAAATTTGATAGCCAACCGGCGTATCGGAGGAATTGTAAATGGATTTTCTAGCAGACATGTTATCAAGCGTACCAGCGCAACTTGGTAGTGCGATTTTTATCTTCTTATTCGGGCTTCATTTCTTAGCAGAGGGTATCAAAAATGCGACTCAAAATAAGTTAAAAAAATTCTTTGAACTTGCAATTAAAAACCGTGTCATTGGGGCACTTTTCGGAACAATCATTACTGGTTTAACCCAAAGCTCTACGGCAGTAACTGTGATGACAGTCGGCTTTGTAAATGCCGGTGTGTTAACGTTATTACAAGCCGCTAGTATTATCGTTGGTGCAAACATTGGTACAACATTAACTGGTCATATGATGAATATTCGCTTTGATGCTTTCATCCCATTATTAATGATTATCGGTGGTTTCATGTTCCTATTCCTGAAAAAGGAAAAAACGAAACAATGGGGCGTTGTGCTATTCGGGCTTGGGTTATTCTTTATTGGTTTGACAATGATGTCTGATGCGATGCGCCCACTACGTTATTCACCAGTTTTCACTAATGCACTTGCGGGTCTAGAAGGTCGGGTGTTCTTAGGAGTTCTTTTAGGGGCTGGAGTAACTGCCCTACTTAATTCTTCGACCGCTGCCAAAGGGGTTATTCTTTCGCTAGCTTACGCTGGTTTAATATCTGACATTCATTTAGCTTTACCGTTCGTCTTCGGGATGAATATTGGAACGTGCTTAACGGCGTTAATTTCAAGTATCAAAGCGAACAAAAATGCAAAACGCGCAGCAATTTTCCACTTGTTATTTAGCCTAATTGGGACGTTGCTATTCATTCCATTCATCCGCCAGTTCGGTGATTTAGTTATTAATTACGGACCAGGTGATACCTCACTCGTCTATATTCAAGTTGCCAACGCTCATACATTCTTTAATATTGTCACAGCAGTTGTTTTATTACCGTTCTTAACACCATTACTAAAATTTATTAACCTCTTTGTCAAGGAAGACGGGGAAGATAATACAAATATTCTTGACAAACGTCTTCTAGATAATCCAGCAATTGCTTTCGACCAAGCCTTTAAAACTAGTTTGACAATGCACGAATTGGCACTTTCTAATTTAGAGTTAGCATCGAACGCGTTATTAACAAATAACATGAAAGAAATACCAAAATTCTACAAAAACGAAAAACGGATTAATGAGATGGAAATTGAAATTACCGACTTCCTTTCTTCAATTTCATCAGAGCATATGCATATGACTGAAGCAATGGTTGCAAAGATTGCCTCGTTGATTAAAATTAACAACGACATTGAACGAATCGGTGATCATGCCAAGAATATCACCGAGAGTGCCGAAGAATTTAGCGCTGGTGAAATGAAATTCACCGAATCAGCATTAGCAGAACTAACGACCATCTTTTCTAAAACAATTGATGCGGTTAAAAGCGCTTATGACAGTTTTGAAACCAATGACATTGCAAAAGCAAAACTGACATCCAGCTATGAAAACGAAATCGACATCCTTGAAGATCAATTCCGCGATAACCATATCAAACGCTTAAAAAGCAGAGAGTGCAGCACTCGCAGTGGTGTCATTTTCTTAGATGTTATTTCAAATTTAGAGCGAATCGGTGATCATGCCAAAAATATCGCTGAATATGTATTAAATTCTAATTAAAAGTGACCTCGAAATGATACGAGACATAACTGGATAAACTTAAAGTGCCTTGATGGCACTTTTTTTGTCATAATACACCTTTGTGATAATGTCCCAAAGTGTGTTTTTGTTTTGATAACCACTTTTTATCAACTGTGGTAAAGGCGGTTAAAATTTCGTTAATTTCCGCCCCAGTCTCGGTGGTGAATTCTAATCGGAAACGCTGAATCCCGATGTCGGTCAGTGATGAAAGTTGTTCTAGTAAAACTAGGGTCTGAGAATTCAAGATTTCAATATTGCATCTACCAGTTCGGATAATCGGTAAAATCTCACCTTTACGATCACGAAGTCCGTGTGGAATTTGGCAGTATTTACCACGACACGGTTCCTCATCGTTTTGGTAATGCATCTTTAATGGACAATGTTTAGTAATCATCAATGGCGTTTTCGTATAAACAATTAATTCTAGCGGTAATACAGCATTCTTTGCGAGCTTTCGGATTTTACTGCCAGTCAACTCATGCGACAACGTGCTACTTGCAACACCAAATTCAGCCTGCGCAGTAAGCGTCAACTCGTTATTCGCGTTAAAACCATGGTCAGTTCGGACTTCAAATTCCCTAGCGAGTGCCTGTAACATTCCATATTCACCGACTAAAACAGTTGTAAGATTCAAAGCTTTTAATTTTTCTTTGACCATATTAACAAGATTATCAGCGACGATTCGTGGGATTTGCGGGATTAGCACTTTTCCATTTATTCTTGCTAGCTTAACCGCCTGTTCAAGCGTTGGAAAATGTTGGTAGTAGATTTCGGTAATTTCATCATGAACAAGAACTGCTTGGAGTTGGTCGAGATTGCGGACTGTAGCAGTCAATTGAGGTTGCTCTGACCGAACTGTCGGCGTATTTACCGCAAGCTCGATGTTTGATAATGCTCGTCCATATAGTGATTTCCGTTTCAATTCAAGTTCTGCGAGGACGGTTCGTCGCAATTGATTAATCGCTGAGATCGGAATTGTCACCTGCTCTTTAGCAACGATTTCTAACTGGTCAAACTCAAACGGCGTGTTACCTGTTTTGGTAATTTGTTGTTTTAATCTTTCGACTGTTAAAGCGGTATTTTCAGCGACTATTACAAGTTCTTCCGTTTCACCGCTGACCACATTTCCTAGTTCATCGGTGACCTTCAACTTTAACGGGGCATCTAGTTGCAACAAAACTTCACCGTCAATCAAAATTTTTGGCATCTTCTCAACTGCCAGTTCATCAGCCAACTTTTTCAACGACGTTTTGTAAACTTTCATGCTAACGGTGGGGGTAAAATTACAAATTAGATCAACTTGCTGCCCCGTAAGGGCTGATTTAGAGTCTAACTGGTTGACAAAAAGTTTTTGCACTTGCATACCAAATTCATCGTCACCAACAAATCTGACCCCGTCATGCAGATGTAATTCATCCTTTAATTTGACTGTTGCTCTGTTACCTTTTACTAAAACGACTATTCCTACTAAAGTACCACGATGACCTGGTCGGTCAGCACCAAGCCAGTTCCGACCTGATTCGCCATATAAAAAACCTTTCGTGAATGTTCTGCTAAATACAGCTTCCATATCGACTACTAATTTCGCTGCAAGGTTAATTTTACCAGTCGTCAAATATTGGTCAATCGCCGTTCGATAAGCTCTGGTGACTGCTGCTACATATTCTGGTTTCTTCAACCGCCCTTCAATTTTAAACGATGTTGCACCAGCTTCGATTAACTGCCCGATAACGCTAGCCGTATTCAAATCACGTGGACTAATCAAATAATTCCCAATATCGCTCTCAAGTGTTTTATTAGTTTCTAAATTGACTAAATCATAAGCGTGGCGGCATGGCTGCGCACATGCCCCGCGATTACCACTACGACCACCAAACATGCTACTCATTAAGCATTGACCTGAATAGCAAAAGCAGAGCGCCCCATGGACAAAGACTTCAACTTCAAGCCCGACAGCACTCATTGCGCGGATTTCAGCTAAACTGTTTTCCCTAGCAGCGACGATACGCGCGACACCGAATTCTTTGAAAAATTCCACTGCCGACGAGTTGTGAACATGGGCTTGGGTACTAATATGAATTTCAAAATCAGGATAAAGCGTGCGAACTAGCTTTGCAACACCTAAATCACTGATAATCACCGCATCGGCACCGTTGGTATAGAGAAAATGCACATAATGCTCAAGTTCCCGTAACTCATCATCAAAAACGGTCGTATTAATCGTCACATACGCCCTTATGTTATAAAGATGGCAAAATTCAATAACTTCAACTAATTCCTCATGTGAAAAAGCAGCACAGGCGCGTGCTCCAAAAGACGGACCACCAACATAAATCGCATCCGCACCGTTAGCAATTGCTGCTTTCAACCCGTCAAAGCTACCGACTGGTGCTAATAACTCTAATTTTTTATTAAAACAACTCATAAATTTTTCTCCTACTAGAACAAGACTCACCGTAAATTATAACATTTTTTGCGCAAAAAAGCGAATTTTACCATCATAAAAACAAACACGCTTTATCCAAGGGGCTTCGTCGTGTCTGAAAACTTTTAATCTGCATTTTTTATTGTTTTTGGTATATTTATTTATACCGAAAAATCGAGTCTTAGTATACTTTCATAGTATCACTAATTCCCGATTTTTTTGCTTTTTTAGTCATCTTTTACAAGAAAGTCCCTTGGTGTTTATGGATATACCTGTGGCTTAAAAATCCATTTATTAAAATTAATAGACATATCCCAACAGTAACCGTTGATAACAAGAAAACAAGAACGAAATCAAACGCCAGCAGTTTTATTGATCTAAATCATTATCAAACTTCTGTTCTTTCAAGGAAGAAATTACAACTGCCCCGAACAATAAACCAAATCCAATCAGTA
>JGI990J12352_1000128_pt1 | contig 17306 bp, 12 predicted proteins | sample Intmic4MA4BA4MSA_FD_12352 | JGI IMG/M metagenome (IMG submission 12352) | reverse complement strand
GAGGCGTCAGTAGAAAATGCAGACATAGAAAATATAGACGCAGTAGAGGCGGAGGTAAGGGCATAAATGAAAGCAAAACAGATTGACGGTAAATCTATAGCACAATCACGCAGAGAGGGCATAGCTTTGCAAGCGGCTGCTTTTTTAAAAAAACAGGGTAGGGCGCCAGGTTTGGCAGTAATCATAGCGGGCGACGATGCGGCAAGCCATGTGTATGTTAAAAATAAAATTTTAGCTTGTGAGGCAACAGGCATAGCTTCTTTTGCGCACCATTTATCTAAAGATATAACCGAAAAAGAAATGCTTGCGCTTATAGATACGCTAAATAATGATACTACTGTAGACGGTATTTTGGTACAGTTGCCCCTACCTTCTCATTTAGATGATAAAAAAATTCTTAAAACGATTGCGGTGGAAAAGGACGTAGATGGCTTTAGTGCAGCGCAAGTAGGCAATTTGGTGCTAGGTAACGATGGTTTGGTGGCGTGTACGCCAAAAGGCTGCGTAGAGCTTATTGATTCTACTGGGGTATCCATAGAGGGTAAACATGCCGTGGTGGTGGGCAGAAGTAACATTGTAGGTAAGCCTGTTGCATTATTGTTATTAGAACGTAACGCAACGGTTACGGTATGTCATTCTAAAACACAAGACCTAAAATCACACCTTAAAAATGCCGATATTGTAGTTGCAGCGGTAGGTATTAAAGAATTTATTAAGGGTGACATGTTAAAAAAAGATTGTATCGTTATTGATGTAGGTATTAATCGTTTTGAGGGTAAATTGTATGGCGACGTAGAATTTGAAAGTTGCGCAAATGTGGCAAGCCATATCACTCCTGTGCCAGGTGGGGTAGGGCCTATGACGATTACCATGTTACTTGCCAATACTTTAAAAGCAGCCCAAGAGCATTAAGTATTAGGCATATAGCATAAAAGATAACCAATGATTGGCATGTTATTGTAGGCATAGGTAAAGAAAATATGTACATTATAGTTTATGTGGAGGTGCTACATTTTTTATGGCGATAACCGCACCTACAATTAGAGATAATCATCACTATGTAGAACTGTATACCTGTAGGGGGTTGTACGCTTGTGCAACCCGCACCTCTTGACTGCTTAAAACCATTCTTAAAATTTAAAGCCAAATAGACGCTTATGTAGCAAATGATATCGACTTATGATTGTTAAAAAATTTAGTCGATATTTTTCTTTTTTTGTCATTATGTCCCCTTATTAAGTTGACATGCTTTTTACAAACCTATACAATTAAAAAGGTTTTAGAAGTTATAATTTTTTAAAAATCAAAACTTCCACCAAAGGTACGTACGATTAAGTATGGAAATTTTAAATAGTATACTTTTGCTCTTAGCAGGTATCGGCGTTTTTATGCTGGGTATCAAACTTATGACCAACGGGTTAGATAAGGGTGCAGGTAAAAGCATTAAAGTAATGTTTGCTAAAGTAGGCGATAACCGCTTTGCAAGTGCTGGAATTGGCGCAGGTGCAACGGCGGCCATTCAAAGTTCTACCGCTGTTACCGTTATGGTAGTGGGGTTTGCCAATGCAGGGGTAATTACCCTTTTGCAATCTACTGCTATTATTATGGGTGCTAATGTAGGCACAACGTTTACTGCATTTTTTGGCGCAATTGCCAACTTGCCCATTAACAACTTTTTTATGGCAAGTGGGCTTGTGGGCGTTGCTATGTATATGTTTGGCAAAAAACCCAAAATAAAGCTTATTGGTGAAATCATTGCAGGGTTGGCACTTATCTTTGTGGGTATGCATTTTATGAGCCGTTCTTTTAGGGATGGTCCGTTGGGCGACGCGTTCCAGTCTGCGTTTGTAACGTTGTCGGGTAATCCTGTAGGGCCATTGCTACTTATGCTTATTGGTGCCGTGTTTACCGCCATATTGCAAAGTTCTACCGCCACCACTACCATGGCGGTAACGATGGCAGCAGAAGGTGTGTTGCCACTAGAGGCAGGTATTTTCTTAATTTTAGGTGCAAATATCGGCACATGCTTAACGGCGATGATTGCCTCTATAGGTGCTTCTACCAATGCAAAGCGTGCGGCAGTAACGCACCTGATGTACAATCTTATTGGCGCATTTTTGTTCTTGCCCTTGTTGTGGATATTGCGCTCGCAAACGGTAACCTTTTTAAATTTAGTTTCGAGAGGGGCAGACGAATGGGCGGCGGCGTTCTTCCATTTGTTTTATAACGTAATTTTGTTTGCCTTGCTGATAGGGTTCACCAAACCGCTTACTGCATTGGTTACCAAACTTGTGCCTGCCAAAGAGGGTGAATTATCGGATGTGCTTAGCTTAGAGTTTATCGATAGTAAAAACGTAGTATCGTTAAAAGGTGCAGAAGAGTCTGTGGTTGCAGCAGCCAAAGATTCGGTATATAAAGAAATAAAAAATATGGCACAAATGGCGTTTAGAAACTTTGAAGCAGCCTATAAAACTACGCTTGTACCTGACATCAGCGATAAGCATAAAATTGTTAGTGTAGAGCAAAAAGTAAACTTTCTTAATAAAGAAATTGGGCGTTATTTAGTGAGGCTTTCTAACGAGGGCGCATTTGTAGGCGATGAGAAAACGGCGAATATTCTGCACCGTGTTGTAAGCGACATAGAGCGTATTGGTGACCACGCCATGAACTTTTTAGAAGAGGCAGAAGAAATGATAGCGCAGGGCGTTGCGTTTACGGTAACGGCGGTAGCAGAATTAGAAGAGATGCGCCAAACCGTAAAACAAATGTTTAAGTTGTCGTTAGAAATTTTTGAGTCGGGCGACATAGAACGGTTAGACGAAATTTCTAAAATGCGTAAAACGTTGAGTGAGTATAAACGTAAGTTGAACTTTAGGCATATTTCTCGCCTTAATAAAGAGCAATGCAAAGTAGAGGCAGGTGTGCATTTTTATGCGGTAGTATCTAACTTAGAAGATGTAAAAGACCACTTTGCCAACATCGCTTATTCTGTACGTAATACAAAAGGCGCACAGTTAGAGCAATTAAAATTATTAAGCAAACAAAAAGCTAAGTCTAGAAATAGTAAGCATCAGGTATACTGGTAAAAGAAAAGCTACCCGACAAAATCCTACAATAAAACCATGCTTAAAAATCGGTATCTTGACATAGAATAATTACGTAACTACAGGTTAAGTATACGGCAAATTTTGGGGCATATTTAATACGAGGTTACTTAAAGGTTGTGTATCACATACAACTTCTTAGGGTAAGGTATAAAAATGTTTCAGTTTAATATAAGTGTGGATAAGCGTTATGTGACGTGGTTTAATTCTATCGAAAAAATTTTAACGATTCAAATGAAAGAATTATCAGGTGTGGTAGCGTCTGCCGAAAACGGGCGCAGGGTAGAAATTTCGATTGCGTGTGAAAATGCGCAAAGCGCACAGGCAAAAAAAATCATAAAAAAAACGTTGATAGAAATGTATCTTACCGTGTGCAAGTACGAGTATCTGGCATCGGTTTTAAAAATTCCACGTCTAAGCGAGGCGTCTTATAAAATACTGTTGCATACGCTAGTGGTATTTGATAGAGAGTCTGAGAGTGAAATTTTAGAAAAGAATTTGCGTTTTAGTGATTATCTTGCGTTAGATGGTTTTTTCCATTTTAGAATGCAAGAAGTTAAAAAGCGTTGGGATGAAATTGCGCAGCTTGCTTCTAACAACGCTTTGTATCTTAATCACGAAGATACGCTCAATGAGTTGTTAAAATTTTTGATGAGTGCGGTAACGCCCAAGGTGCAAAAGCTTTCTATCTCTGTACTTGCTGACCATTTTAACGTAAGTGGTAGGTATAAAAATAGCCGCTTTGAGTGCAGGATTTTATCTTCTGAACAACTTATGATATATCTTATCAACGTAGCACCTTTAGAGCTTACGCTAGAGGGCGAGTTTGAAGACCGAAAGCTTTACCAGCGTATCGTAAGCATTTTTGATGGCGCAAAATGCGACATTTAAATCTCGAAGTAATACAAAAAAACTTCTTATCAGTACTATAAAGTACTTGATTATTACACCCATATTATGATATACTAAGGATATACTAACCAATATAGGAGTATCCAAATACAATGTTTAATTCATTTTTTGCAAACGGAGAGCCTACAGGCTGCGAAGCACTGTTAGATAACCCTCTTAATCTTGTACTTATCATCATAATGGGTGTGTTGCTATTGTTTGGGTTTATTGTTATGCCCATTATGCGCCGTAAACAACGTGGCTCGGTATCGGAACTTCATTCTAACCTAACCGTGGGCGATAAAGTTATTACCGTATGTGGCATTGTGGGTACCGTAGCGCATATCGAAACCAACACTCAGGGTGAAAAAGAAATCACTATCGAAACAGGTAGCGCATGTTACAAGTCTGCCATTACAGTTCATGTAACAGGTATTTATAAAAATTTAACCAAACCTCCTGTGCCTACTGATTTTTTTGGAAGACCCAAAGCACAACCTTCTCAAACTCATAATCCTAGTGAAGATACAGTTTTGACAACTCCTAATCACGATTTAGAGTTGCCTTTGGGTGCAGAACAATCTGTAGCGGCTCGTGTAGCAACTCCTGCAGTAGAACCTGCTGTAGAATCTGTAACTGCTAAGGCAACACCTGTTGCTGCAGTAATGGAAGAAGAGGTGGCAACTTCTTTAACAGAAACAGAATCTACCACAGACGAAGTAGTGGAGGAAGAAAAACCTGCTGCTGTGCGCAAAGCATCTACCACGACACGCAAACCTACCTCTACCACCACCCGTAAAGCAACGTCTACTACTACCCGCAAACCTGCGGCTAAAAAAACTACTCCTAAAGAGTAAGCGTTTGTTTGGTAAAATTTTAATAACGAGTTCTATAATTCTTATCCTCCACGTATAATAGGGTATAACCTTGTGGAGGACAAGTTTTTTTATGAGAGAAAAATCTAAGGCAAGCGAGATTGCTAACCCCACCGCTAAGCACTATATGCTAGAGATTATTAAAGCCGTGATTTTAGCGATTATCATATCGCTAGCGGGTATTTTGTTGTTGGCATTTTTGATTAGGGCATTAAATATTGCCAACCATATGCTGCCCATTATCAACCAAGTTATTAAGGGCATTGCCATATTTATGTCATGTTTGTTTGCTTTGCGTCTTCCTAAAAACGGCTGGATGCGTGGCATTGTTGTGGGCTTGGTATATGTATTGCTTGCGTTTGTTATTTTTTCGTTACTCAATGGTGCTACGTTTCAGATGGGTTTAAATATATTAAATGATATTGCTATTGGTGCAGTGAGTGGTTTGGTAAGTGGTGTTGCGGCTAGTCTTATCCGTAAACGTAAATAGTAGAGGGCATAAGGTAGTTATGTTACTTAGATAGTGATAAATCTAAAACAACTTGGTAAAAACAAATTTGCTGAGTTGTTTTATTTTGCTTGCGCAAGGTTTGGTTGGTGTGTTATACTAAGAGGGTAATTCATTAAAGAAAGGAAATATGAGTCCCCATGAAACACATTAAAGTTGTAGCACAAAATAGAATCAAAAGAGGTATCGGTACAGGTTGTGGAGAATGTCAAGCGGCATGTCAATCTGCATGCAAAACAAGCTGTACGGTAGGTAATCTATCATGCGAACGTATGTCTACCGCCATTAAAGTTAACATGTCTAAAAAGAAGTAGATTGTAAAATTTATGGTACATACATTTAACTGTCTGGGTAGACGTTTTGCGGTAGATACGTATAGCGGCTCTTTTTTTGAGATAGACGCTTTAACGCAAGAAATTATAGACAAATTTAAAAATTCTTCTATGATTAACATGGAAGAATTTTCACGTTACCCAAAAGAAGACGTGGCAAGTGCGCTACGAGAGATAGAGATTTTAAAGCGAGAGAGTGTGCTTTTTTCTGCACCGCCTATCATAGACCCGCCCGAATTTAAGGGTATCATAAAATCAATGTGCTTAAATATTAGCCATGATTGCAATCTAGATTGCGCCTACTGTTTTGCAGACGGTGGTGGGTACGGTACGCATACGATGCACATGCCGCTGGCAACCGCCAAAGCCGCTATCGATTTTTTAATTGCTTCTTCGGGCAAAGCTTACAATTTAGAGGTGGATTTTTTTGGTGGCGAACCTTTACTTAATTTTGACGTGGTTCAAAAAACGGTTGCTTACGCCAGAAGTTTAGAGAAAAAGCACAACAAAAATTTTAGGTTTACGCTTACTACCAATGCGATGTACATGCCCGATTCGGCTATACAATTTATAAATCTTGAGATGGAAAATGTTGTATTAAGTATAGACGGGCGAGAAAATGTGCATAATTCTATGCGTAAGACCAAAAACGGCAAGGATTCTTTTGCGCATGTAGTAGAAAACGCTAAAAAACTCATTGCGGGCAGGGGCGATAAATCTTATTTTGTACGAGGCACTTTTACGTCACACAATATCGATTTTGTACAAGATGTTCTTGCACTTAGGGCACTAGGGTTTGAGCAGATTTCTTTAGAGCCTGTAACATTACCCGCAAGTCATTCTGCTGCCATTGGTATGCAACATGTATCGGCCATTTGCGACGAGTACGAACGTTTGGCTGCGGAGTATATTGCAAGGCGGGCAGGTGATGACTGGTTTAGTTTCTTCCACTTTAATCTTAACCTATACGATGGCCCTTGCGAGCAAAAACTATTGCGTAGTTGTGGTGCAGGTTGTGCCTACATAGCCGTTACGCCCGAGGGTAAAATATATCCGTGTCATCAATTTGTGGGCAATGACGTGTATTTAATTGGCGACGTAATAAAGGGTACTTACGATAAAACGGTTCCGCTAAAGTTTGGGAGGCAAAATCATGTGTTAGAAAAGCCTGAGTGTGACCGTTGTTGGGCAAAGTATTATTGTGGTGGCGGTTGTGCGGCGCAAAGCGTAAAGTATAGTGGTGGGTTGGCGCAAAGCGATACGTTGTCTTGCACACTCATGAAAAAGCGGGTAGAGTGCGCCTTGGCTATATGGGCAATAGAGAACGATTAGTTTAGGCTAAAAATCTCCAAAATATATTTTGTAAGTAATATGTCAAAAGCCCCTAAAAACATTTGACGGAAATATTTTATTTGCGCTATAATAAGTGTTGTATGTTGTAATTTCCAAAACTATATTTAAGTTTTGGTACTTAATAAAAAGATACAAAGGCATTTAAAAATGCTAAGATTAACACAAGGAGTTCAATCAACTTGAAGAAAAAATCGTCGATTATTAAATTTTCGTTTGTCGGCTTATTCTTAATAGTGGGCATGATTTTGGCTTTTGCTACAATCCCTCTAGGCAGTTCAAGACAACTTAATTCTTTTGCGAATTCTATCAGTTTGGGTTTGGATTTGCAGGGCGGTATCTTTGCCGTATACGATGCAACGCTTCCTGACGGCAGTGCGCCTTCTAGTAGTGCAATGAATGCAACTCGTACAAGATTGTCACAAATGCTAGCGGCGCAAGGTTTTGCAGACGCTACGGTAGTTGTGCAAGATGGCGGTAGACGCATTAGGGTAGAAGTACCCGATGTGGAAGAGCCCGAAGAGATTCTACGTATTATTGGTGAGCCTGCTAGCTTAGAGTTTGTAAGTGCGGCAGACCGTCTTATTTTAACAGGTACAAATGTAGTAAGTGCCAATGCAGGCTTTGATGTCTCAAGTGGCGGATATGCTGTATTTTTGCGTCTTGACCGTCGTGGTGCAAGAGAGTTTGCCAACGCAACTACCTCTGACAATTGGGGACAAGCCATTCGTATCTATACCATAACGGGTGAAGGTACGAATGCGGAGACTCGCACGCTTGTTTCATCGCCTACCATCAATAGTCATATCACGGGCGGCAGTGCCGTTATCACGGGTATGGGCAGTTTGCAAAATGCACGTAACTTGTCTGACCAAATTGTTGCGGGTCAGTTTGAAGTAAGGTTAGAAAGAGTAATCACAGACGTGATTTCGCCTACCTTGGGTGAAAACGCTTTACGCTTTGGTTTAATTGCAGGTATTATTGGTGTAATTTTAATTATAGCGTTTATGATTTTCTTTTATCGTATGCTGGGTGTATTAAGTGCGGCATGTTTGATAGGCTACACCATTTTAATGTTGTTCTTCTTAGCAGCTTTACCCTGGGTTCAGTTAACCCTACCAGGTATTGCAGGTATCCTGCTGAGTATCGGTATGAGTGTCGATGGCAATATTATTATGTTTGAGCGGATTAAAGACGAATATAAAAACGGTAAGTCTATAAAATCGTCGTGTCATTCAGGGCTTAAAAAAGGTTTTTGGCCTGTATTTGATGCCGAGATTACTACGGTTATTGCGGCAATTGTATTACTGATTTTTGGCACGGGCCCTATCCAAAGTTTTGCGATTACGCTAATGGTTGGTATTGTGCTTGCGATGTTTATCAACTTAGTGGTGTTGAATCGTTTTGTAAAATGGTTTTTACCGTTTAACTCTAGCAATGCTAAGTTGTTTAATCTTAAACGCAGTGCCCAGTATGAAGGTTTAGAGGCGGATCAAACCGATACGTCTGTTGCCGAGCGAGATGCAGAAATAGAAAAAATGAAGCGAGAGCGCAGAGAAGAGCGTGCGGCGGCAAGAAAAGGAGGGTTAGCACATGAAACTCCCTAATCTTTTAAATAGAGATGTTAAAGTTGTAGAAAAACGTAAGATATGGTTTATTATATCAGGTGTAATTATTTTGCTTGCGTTTGTGATGGGTATTGTGTGGGGTATAGACCGTGGTAGTCCGTTTAATTGGTCGATAGACTTTACGGGCGGCTATACCATGACGTTGCGTCTGTCACAAAAGTTGACAGACGAAAACCAAGCCGAATTCGAAGATCGTATTATGGAGATTGCAGAAAATCTAGCATCTCTGCCCACGGAAGATAATCCTAACCCCGAACCTTTTGGTTTGCGTATCAACAGGCGTGATATGTCACGTCAAGGTGAAGACGAAACTGCGGCAATCTATTTTAGATTTCGTGGCGTAAGTGTACCGAGTGGCGATGGACGTACCCACGACGAATTTATGGAGTACGTAAACGAACGCTTCGTTGAGGAGCTTATGGTTCTGTTTGCGTTTGCGCCTCAAGTTGTTGCNGANGANGGTACTTTTGTGGCTACCTATACCGATGCGGTTGCNAATTTGATTTTGGAAGCNCCAGAAGGTGCTACGTACCGCACATTTAGGCCTCAGATAGAAGAGCAAATTATAGAGCGTGGNTTAGAGCGTGGTGTTANTNTNCAAAGCATTACACTTGCAGTTGCCGAAGATGGCACTGCGATTGCTAGGATTGCNACGGCAGANTTTAATGCGGTAGAGCAGTTAGAAGCAATTACGNATGCTATGACGATTCCTGATGTTTTTGCAGGTCGCCCCGAGCATGCNGGTATGACAAGTGCTACAATGGGTGCAGAATTACTTAGAGATGCNTTGCTTGCGCTTATTTTNGCTTTAGTATTGATGCTTGTATACGTTGCCTTTAGGTTTGATGTATCGGGTGGTATTACTGCGGTTACAGGTCTTGCGCATGACTTACTAATTATGTTCTCGTTTATGGTAATCTTTAATGTTGAAATTGGTGTTACGTTTATAGCGGCATTGATTACGATACTGGGTTACTCACTTAACAATACCATCATTCTATTTGATCGTGTACGTGAAAAAACCAAACCGTACGGTTCTAAAGAATTTAACACCAAAGAAACTGCCAATAAAGCAGTAAGCGATACGTTATTCCGTTCTTTTGCAACTACTATGACAGGCTTGTTCCCTATGGTGGCCATTGCAATTATCGGTTTAATTGGTGTACCTTCTATTACGTTATTTGCGTTCCCGATTATTATTGGTTTACTTGCAGGTACGTACTCTACATTAACCATTCTTCCCTCTACTTGGGTTGCCCTTAAAGACAATTGGTTCAAAAGGCAAAGATTAAAAAAAGAAGGTGCGTTTCAAAAACAAATATTGACTCCCGCAGTGGAAANCTCTACCGAAANATTTTAATGTTTAAGTAAATAATAAAAGTCCTTTTTGACCTTTTGGCGCAAAAGGGACTTTTTTAAAAATAACCCCTAATAGGAAATACACGCACGTTGAATTATCGTTTTATAAAACGTAATACCGATGCCATAGATGTACAAGAAGTAACAGCTATTGCACACAAACTAAAAGTTCCAGTAAAAATTGTAGAACTTATGTTTTGTCGTGGACTTACTAAATTAGAGGATATAGAGCGTTTTTTGCGTGCCAGCCAAGACGATTTACATAATCCCTTTTTAATGAAAGGTATGCAAGAGGCAGTAGAGCGCATTACACAAGCGATAGAAAGCGGCGAAAAAATTATGGTGTATGGNGATTATGACGCAGACGGTGTGTGTGCCTCNGCGATTTTATCTAGGCACTTGCACAAGCGGGGGGCGGAAGTTATAACGTATATCCCTTCTCGTAATAAAGATGGGTATGGCCTTAACATAGAAACGCTAGAGCCTCTTTTAGAAGAAGCCGAGCCTGATTTAATTATAACGGTAGACTGTGGCATATCGGCGTCTGTAGAAGTTGCGCACGTGTTGGATTTAGGTATTGATATCATTGTTACGGACCATCATGAGATATCGTCTGATATACCCGAATGCATTGTTGTTAACCCCAAACAACCCGATTGTCAATACCCTATAGATTCTCTGTGCGGAGCAGGCGTTGCGTTTAAGTTGGTAGAGGCACTCTCTAACCGAGAAGAAGCCATGCAGTACATAGACTTAGCGGCGTTGGCAACCATTGCCGATTTAGTTCCGTTAAAAGATGAAAACCGCACCCTTGTGCAATTAGGTTTACAAAAAAAACATCTACGTGCACCAGGTCTTATTTCTTTATTAAAAAATCAGGGGATAGAAGGCAACCCTACCGCCACCGATATTGCTTATAAAATTGCCCCTCGTATCAATGCGGCAGGGCGCATGGGCGATGCTACTCGTGCATTTGAATTACTTTTTACTAGCGATATAGAGCGCATCGAACATCTTATAGAGGAAATTTGTGAGGATAATGTGCGCCGTAAAACGCTTTGCGAAACGATGTTTTCAGAGGCGATGGAGGATTTGCAATGTGAAAATCTTGTGGATACTCGGGCGGTAGTACTTTCGCACCCCACATGGGAAAAAGGAATCACGGGCATTTTGGCAGCACAGGTTGCAGGCGAATACCGTCGCCCTACCTTCATTATCGTTGGTACGGGTAGCCATTGCAAGGGTACCTGTAGGGGTTATGGCCCTATCAATATTTATGATTTATTAGAAAAATCTTCCGATTTATTGGTGGAATATGGCGGACATGCTTCTGCTGCGGGTTTTACCATACACGAAAAAAACATTCCCGAATTAAAAAAACGTCTTAAATCGCTCCTTGCAGATAAGCCACAAGAGTGGTTTATCCCCCAGCAAGAGTATGATTTAGATATAAAAGCAGAAGAGATTACGTTAGAGTTTGTTGTTGCGTTGGATTTGCTAGAGCCTTTTGGCAATGCCAACACACGTCCGTTGTTTTGTTTTACTACCCAAAATTTGACGGTTGCACCTATGAAAAACCATTTTAAACATAGCAATATTGTTACCCAAGAAGGCATCAATATTGTTGCGTTTAACTATTATAACCACAATCAATTTTTGCTTGGTTCCGACCCTAAAAAACTCATTGTGGATTTATCAGTGAGTCATTTTGGTAACCGAGAGTCTGTTAAAGTAATTTTAAAGGCATCTGACGGCGATTCTTTGTATATTAGTGATGCACTAGCAAAGGCAAATTATTTAAAAAATGTTTCTATTAAAGCAGAAAACCCTATATTTACTACCTATAAAGCGGAAGAGCTGCCACAGTTATTAAACGATAAACTGTATGGTACTTTGCTGATTGCAGGAAGTTTGGATAGCTATCACGCATTTTTGGGGCAACAACACAAGCAGTTTTTGTTTCATGAATTTATGTTTTCTGCCATGTTTAATAATTTTAGCCGCATTATGGTAAGTCCTGTGCCAGATAAATCCTTAAACCTGCATAACACTGATAAAATTATATTTTTGGATACACCTGTCGGTTTGGGTCTTGTGTCTTTAATCAATAAACGTACAAAAGCTACGGTTTATTTGCCCGAAGTTTCTAATGAGTACCAGTTTATTAAAGGGGTAGATATATCTAGAAACGAATTGTTACGTTACTATACAGCATTTAAAGAAAATAGCGATATCACCGCCACAACGATTTGGAGTTATTTTAAACTTCTTAAACAGCGGGTACCGTTTGTTTCGTTACAAGGTTTTGTAGTGGCATTGGCAGTATTTTTTGATTTAAATTTGATAAAACTAGCAAAAGAGCCTTTTGCTTTGCATCTGCAACATGGGCAAAAATGCGATTTAGGTGATTCTAGCGTATACCAATATCTATTGGATTTGATGGCTAAGGGCGAGGTGCAAGTATGACGCATACTAAAATACGCAGCCGTTACCGCCAAGTATATTCAGCCCAACAAGCGGCCGTGCTGGATACTGCACTAAAGATGGCCGATGATAAGCACGCTGTTCAAAAACGTAAGTCTGGCGAGGCCTATATTACGCACCCTGTAGAGGTTGCTAATATTTTAATGGATTTAGGGATTCGGTATACAGTAGTAGCGGCTGCATTTTTGCACGATGTACTAGAAGACACCGATACCACAGAAACGGATATCAGGCATATTTTTGGTGATGAAATTACCGATTTGGTTGTAGGCGTAACCAAACTAGGCGGTTTTCAGTTTAGGTCTCGCCAAGAAGAGCAAGCGGAAAACTTTAGGCGCATGTATTATTCTATGGCAAAAAATCATCATGTTATGGTGTTAAAGCTTGCCGACCGTCTTCATAATATGCGTACAATTAAGCACATGCGCCCTGACCGTCAAGTGGCAATGGCACGAGAAACTTTAGAAATTTTTGCACCGTTTGCGTCAAGGTTAGGACTTAGTTATTTTAAATGCGAGTTAGAAGATTTAAGTTTAAAAGTTTTAGAGCCTGAGCAATTTGAAGAATTGGCAAAACAGGTAGCCACCAAGCGTAAAAAGTTTAAGGTTTTGCTTAGTCAAATACAAAAAAAGCTTACTGACGTATTGCAAGAGTACGGTATCTCGGGCAATGTTTCGGGGCGTCCTAAACACATGTACAGCATTTATCGCAAAATGACCCGTAAGGATAATCCTCGTACTCTAGAGCAGATTTTTGATTTAACCGCCGTTAGGGTTATTGTGGATACTATTCCAGAATGCTATACGGTATTGGGTGCGGTGCATGATGCATGGAAGCCCATCAAAGACCGCTTTAAAGATTACATTGCCGTACCCAAACTTAATAATTATCGCAGTTTGCACACCACGGTTATGACCGAATTTGCCGTACCGTGTGAGATTCAGATACGTACGTTTGAAATGCACGAAGTTGCCGAGTATGGTATTGCCGCACATTGGATGTATAAAGAAGGGCGGACAGACGGTAAAAGTTTAGAGAAAGAGCGTGCCTTTTTGCAATGGATGCCCGATGTGGAGGGTGCCGACGCTACCACCAGCGAAGAGTTTTATGAGGCAATGAAGTTTGACTTTAACCAAAAAGAGCTTTTTGTATTTACACCGCAAGGCGATATTGTGGTATTGCCCGAGGGCGCAACCCCTGTAGATTTTGCGTATCGGGTACATTCTGAGGTTGGCAATCGCTGTGCAGGTGCAAAAATTAACGGACGCATTGTAACGTTAGAAACGCCGCTTAAATCGGGCGATTACGTAGAAATTATTACGTCTTCTAGCACGAAAGGGCCGTCAAGGGATTGGTTACGGTTTGTAAAAACAACACAAGCCATCTCTAAAATCAAAGCATTTTTCAAAAAACTTCAGAAGGGCGACAATATAGAGCGTGGCAGAGTCATGTTAGAGGCAGAAGCCAAAAAACGTGGGTTTGTTCTTAGCAATCTACTAGACCCTAAGTGGTTAAACATTATAATGAAACGCTATGCCATCTCTAACTTAGATGATTTGTATGCAGCGATTGGTTATGGTGGGTTTACTGTAGGGCAGATAATCCCAAAACTGATCGATTTTCATAAAAAAAATATCGAGTCTAAAAAAGAAATTCAAAACTTTACGGGCAAATCGGTGCAAACCCGTCAAAGCATTATTGTAAACGGGCATGATGATTTGCTTGTGCGCCTAGCCCAGTGTTGTACGCCTGTACCAGGAGATGACATTGTCGGATTTATTTCAAGAGGCAGGGGTATTGCTGTTCATCGTACGACGTGTACGAATCTTAAAGGAATCGAAAAAGAACGTCTTATTGATACGGCATGGGCAAACGTATCCGAAGACCCGTTTGTGGTGCAGTTGCAAGTAGAGGCGCAAAACGGAGGAGGATTACTGCTTAGGCTTACTACGCTCATTTCGGGCATGAATTTATTTATTCATAGTCTTAATGCACGTGGCGANAAAAACGACCGAGCNATNGTNAACTTAGGTGTACGGGTTACNCAAATCGCCCAAATCGACCAACTTATTCGCAAGATAGAAGGGATTCCAGANGTAGAAACCGTATTNCGCACTTAATCTTATAACCTAATGGCAAATTGCATAATAGTAAGAAACATTCAAGCAGTGGCAGTTTGGTGCNGGTCGCAGNGGACTGCGACCCCTACATATGGGTTAAAATCCTGTAGAAAACTCATGACCNCTNNATGTAAGTTAAAATCCTATAGAAAACCTATTGAAAATTTACAATGATGTTTTTAATCTCCCTGTAGGGGTCGCAGTCCTCTGCGACCNGCACCAAACTGCCACTGCTTGGATGTTCCTTAATATTNTTTTGTAATTATAAACAACTCCACACAGTTTAAACAATGCGTATAGGGGTTGGGGGTTCTCTGCGACCCGCACATTGTTTGTAAATCATTGTTAAATCCCCACGCCAGCACCCCTCAAAAAAAAGATATACATATCACGCTTTAACCGATAAACATAAATATAAAAAGGAATTTATTAAAACATGAAAAATTTATTACACTTACATACAGGACCTATAGAAACCAACACCTATTTATTTGCGTGTGGCGATGCGTGGGCGGTAGTGGACCCTGGCGGCGATACGTCTAACATTTTAAAGTTGGCGGGCAATAAACCCATCAGTTTTGTTCTTCTGACCCATGCGCATTGGGACCATACGGGCGCAGTGGCTGACTTGCAAGCTAAGGGTGCAAAGGTATATTTGCATGAAAAAGAAGCCCCTAATGCCTCCGCCAGCCATCGAGTATTTGGCAAAGTAGCCCCCGATATTTTAATAAAAGATGGCGATGTGTTGGATTTAAACGGTGTGGCTGTAACGGTTATGCATACACCAGGGCATAGTGCGGGTAGTGTGTGTTATCTGGTAGAGGATATTATCTTTAGTGGCGATACGCTTTTTAAGGGTGAGATTGGACGTTGTGACCTGCCTAGTTCTGATTATGGTATCATGAAAAATACCTTGCGCAAGCTATTTGCTATAGAAAAAGATTATAGAGTATTGGCGGGTCATGGTGACGAATCTACCTTGCTTTACGAGAAAAAACATAACCCTTATGCTACAGTGTAAGTGGATTGGCGGTGTATATTTTTGTGCCAACTCACCACACACGTAACTAAAACTGAACACGAAAATTTTAAAAACCAATTTTTTTATGCCATAGGAAACATCAACAAAAGCTTAGTTTGGTCAGCCAAAAAAACCCCACGACAGCAACGTGGGGTCGGGTGCGCCAGCACCCTTTTTTTATGCAAAACTTTAAAATGGATATTCCCGAAATTGAATCAGAATTAGGCGAGGTTGTACGCATGTTTGGCGCAAGCGACAACCCTTCTTTTAAGATTGATTTTTTTTGGAACTTAGCGCATTCTGAAGAAATTTTTGTACGCATCAACAATCAAACTTTTTCTTATCCTAAGCCTATTATTCATGCCCAAATAAAGCACGAATACCGCAGACTCTTTGTGCGAGAGGCTAAAAAAGCCCTGTATAAAGCCCTAGAGAGCCATTTAGGACACTCTTTGCCGTGGGGCGCAACAACAGGCATTCGCCCAACTAAGTTGGTATACGAGATGTTAGGCAGGGGGGAAACCTTGCCTACTATAGTAAAAAATCTACAAAAAGAATTTTTTATATCTGCACCCAAAGCCGATTTGGTAACCCAAATTGTTGCTAATCAAACAGGTTTTTTAGAAAGAAATTCAAGGTTTGTTAACCTGTATATTCATATTCCATTGTGTCCTGACAAGTGCAAATATTGCTCTTTTGTGTCGGTACCCATGCATAAGCAAAAGGGATTGATTGCACCTTACGTAGAAAAATTGGTGCAAGAAATACAAGCGGCAAAAGCGTTTATTGCTAGCAACAATCAAAAAATTTATAGCGTGTATATGGGTGGCGGCACGCCCACTGCTTTAGACGATATGGACTTTAAAACGATTTTGCAAGCAGTAGGCAGTCTTACTAAGGGTACAGAATTTACAGTAGAGGCAGGTAGACCCGAAACCATCACACGAGAAAAATGCACCATTATGCAAGCATGTGGTGTAACACGTGTGAGTGTAAATCCACAAAGTCTAAATGATGACACGTTAATTAGTATTGGACGGGGGCACACGGTGGAGGATTTTTACACTGCATTTAATGTGGCAAAAGCATTTGGTTTTTCTATCAATACCGATTGTATTGCAGGTTTAGCAGATGAAAGCAGTGAAGATTTTATGCACACGATGGATAGACTTGTTGCTTTAAAACCTGATAACATTACACTGCATACACTCAGCGTAAAACGAGGTTCTATTTTAAAAGAAAGTCGTCAAGGAATCGCAGGCGATAGTAACCCTTGCAACAGCGGTTTAGTAAACAACTCTATCTCTAATAGGGTAGAGAAGAGCTTGCAATTGTTAAGCCAAAATGGTTACCTACCGTATTATTTATACCGTCAAAAACAAATGTTAGAAAATTTGGAGAACATAGGTTTTTGTTTACCCAATACCCAATGCGTTAACAATATCAGTGTAATGGAAGAATCGCTTAGCGTTGTTGCTTGTGGCGCAGGAGCAATCTCTAAGCGTATCGAGCATGACAAAAACTTAATTCAGCGTTTTGCGAACCCCAAAGATATTAAATTGTACCTTGAGCGTTTTGATACGATACTAAAAAATAAGCAGCAATTTTTTGCTTAAAGCTTTATTCAATCAAAT
>JGI990J12352_1000127_pt1 | contig 17330 bp, 19 predicted proteins | sample Intmic4MA4BA4MSA_FD_12352 | JGI IMG/M metagenome (IMG submission 12352) | reverse complement strand
AAAGCCTTCAAATTCCACCGCAAGATATGAAGCTTTGATTGAAATTAAATACCTTAAAAAAAGCGAAACCACCGAAGCGAAAGTCGAAAAAGCCTTAGCCGACGGAGTTGCACAAATCAACCGCTATTTGCAGGATGCGCACTTAGCAAGCAGGGAAAATTTGAAAAAATTTGTCGTGGTATTTTCTGGCTTTGAAGTTGCGTGTTTACATGAAGAAATGTCGAAAATCTAAAATTTAGGAAAACTGCACAAAAGGGCTGTCTTGATAAGCAAAAAAGCAAGACAGCCCCAAATTTTTACTAATTACAATTTTTGATATTTAATAACCAATAACTCTAAAAACGAGGTAGCATTACAATCAGGAAATCGCTAGAGTTAAAGTAGCAAATAAAACAGTTTCATTTTTACCAAGCTTTCTTTCCAACAATTGGTTTCTTCATAAAACCGTCGATTAATTTAAGCACAACCCCTTTCAAAATGGACGGAATTGTGGTATAATTAGTCAAAAATACGAATAAAAATGTGGCGATTTGCGGTTAGTGATAAGTTTGACGGCGAACAAGACGGATGGTGAAAATATGAGTAAAAATGGATTTTTAAATGAAATTGAACTGGCATCGGCGGAATTACCTGCTTCGGAGAAAAAAATAGCAACCTATATTTTAAAATACCCACAAGATGTTTTGTACATGACAATTAATGAATTATCGGCAAAATCTCAATCTAGTCCAGCTGCCGTTGTTCGCTTTTGTAAATCAATGGGAACTAACGGCTTTGGTCATTTAAAGGTTAGATTGTCAACCGTTTTACAACAAGAACAAGCTACTGAATATATGGACATTGAAGATCAAGAATCAGCTGCTAGCATTGTTAAAAAAACGCTATCAAATACGGTGCAAACGCTCGAAAATACGGCACATCAAATCGATTATCAAGCAGTGGAGCAAGTCGTTTTAATGTTTGATCAAGCGCAGATTATTTATGTATATGGTGTTGGAGCATCGTTTTTAATTGCTGAAGATATTGCGGGGAAATGGCGCCGGTTGGGCAAAATTATCTACGCCATTTCGGATCGTCATTTACTTATCGCTGCAATGGCAACGCAAAATGAGAATGCAGTATTTTTTGGCGTTTCCTACAGTGGCGAAACCAAAGAAGTGCTGAGCCTTGTTGAAAAAGCCAAAGCCTTAGGGATGAAAACGATCGGCCTGTCACGAATTGGTAACCACAAACTAGCTGGTCGCGTTGATGTTTTACTAAGTACAGCCCGCGCCCCAGAAGCCACCCTGCGAAGTGCTGCCACGAGTTCACGTTTTGCACAACTGTTTGTCATTGATATTGTCTTTTTGGCATATGCGTCAGCGCAATATGAATTTACAGCGTGTCAATTAGAAAAAAGTCGAAGTGCTGTTGATGATTTGAAAGATGCTTAAGGCGAAATAGTCGCAAGTTGCGAGCATCTGAAAAATTTAAAATTACGATTAAAGAAGATTTTTGCTCTAAAGTTTTCGCAAACAGGTATAAAGTGATTAGCCCGATTCATAGAATTAACTATATCAAAATTGGGAGTGAAAAAAGATGAAAAGAAATACTTATGTAACAGTAGCATTATTTGCATTATTTGCAGTTTTAACGGGCGTGTATTTGAACCTTGGTCGGTCAAATGATTTAGATGCGGAGGTCGTAACCCACATAAGTTCAATTGATTCAAGTGGGGAAAATGCTGAAGAGGTTGATGAAATTGAAGCTGATGTTGCATCTAGTTCGCTTGATTCATATGAGGAAGAAATTTTAGGTATTTTAGTGAGCCTCGTTGGTGATGATTTAACAGAAATTAATCTGGCGAAAACCCGTTATAATGAAATTCAACAATCAATGGCGACAATGGCAACCGTAATGGCAAAAGCTGGGGAAGTTGAAGAAAAAATTGCTAATTTAAGCATTGAAGGCTTCCGTGATGTGACGGTTAATTTAGTCAGTGATAAAGTTGAAGTTACCCTTGATGTCGAAGAAGCGCTAGCAGAAGGGGTCGCTCCTCAAATTCTGGTGCCGATTTATGAAATTGTGCTTGACACTTTTGATAATCGCGAAGTTGCTGTTAATATTATCACAAATTAAGCGGTCAGAGCTAATGTCGAAACTAAATCAAATGCTAAATAAAAGTCGTCAATTTATTGAGTTAACGAAAATCGGCGTCAAAATCGAAAAAGTAGAAAAAAATATTGAGCAACTTTATGCTAATTTAGGACGAGTGTTTTATAAAATTCATGAGCAAAAAGCGCCAGAAATTATGTATGCCGACTTATTTCGCACGATTTTGGGCGCGAAGCAACAACTAGAATATCTTAAAAATGAAGCGTACACGCTAAGTAATCAAAAAAAATGCCAAATATGTAACAACGATTTGCCACCAGACGCTATGACTTGCGGGTTGTGTGAGTAAAAATCAAAGTAAAAAGCACGAATTTTAGGGTTATACCAATGCTAAAATTCGTGTTTTTTTAGATGTTCACCTAAACAGCTGTTGACGCAATCGTAAACAAGGTTGGTAATGTTTTTAGCTTTTACTAAATCTAAACCGATGGTTTTTGCCACTTCAAGTAGCTCGACTTGATTAGGATTAACACCATTACCATTAACTGTTGTTGCGTGTTGGCCACCAATTGAATAGCTATGCGTTAAATCATAAGCAGGCGATAGGAGCCAACGTGCTTCGGGTTCGTTGTAGATAAACGTAAAATTTTTGGAATGGTCATCGCGATTATGGGCAAAAACATTAAAGCACATTAGTCGGTATAATTTTTCCACCTCGTCAAAGCTTTTGGTTAGTTGCAAGGTTAATTTCATCAAAATGTTGTAATCTAAATTCGGAATGCGGTGCGTAGTTTCCAGTAAGCCACTCGCCGAAACCATGTGAATCCGCTGGCAATTTTCGCCTGAAGTTGTGCGATCAAATCTTTTTGTCCCAAAATAGCCTTCGCATTGTTTTGAAGTGAAAAGTCGCGTTTTTTCCATGATAATGCCACAAGCTTTCGCGCAAAGTGAGTATTCGTACTCTTGTCTACCAATATTTTTGCCGTCTTGCGAGGAAGGAAATTTAATAATCCACAAAGCGTTATCAATTTCTGTGAGAATTTTGGGACGAGCGCCGCCGGACGTGCCGCCAAGGGCGAATAAGTCATCAAGTCGGTCAGAATATTGGGTGGTGAGGATGTTATGACATTCAAAAGCTAGGGCATCTAAATCAATTTCTTGATGCTCGTTGTTAATTAATTTTTTTTCGGGTTCATAAGCAAGCGCGCCCATGCCGGAGGAGCCGACAATTGCTAATCGTTCTAAGTTACCAACACTTTTAGGTTGAATCTGGTTAGTTAGCATTAAGCGCTCAACGAGTAATCTGCCCCAACCATCGGGTAAACTGTCAGCAAACACGCCGTGCAGCCCTTCAAAGGGCTCGATTTTCGGGATGAAGACCTTTTTTTCAAGAGGCAAGGAAAACGGGCTAATTGCAAAACCATCAATTAGCCATTCTTTATCGTATTCAAAAGCCACGAAATATTCTTTGTGCAGTGCCAGCGTTCCGACTTTTCGGTCCTGATAAGTAACATATAGATGCTTAATTTTTTCCATTAATAATCTCCTCAATTGATAATACTGGCATATCTTCAAATAAATTTTCGAGTTCGGTGTTTATTTCTAAAACACTGGCAATTTTTGTTAAGGAGATTAGTGAAATATCTCCGCTTTGTTCAAATCTTTTAATTGACCCATAACTAACGCCTGACTTTTCGCTTAGCAGTTTTTGGGAGAGCTTTTTCCCTTTTCTAATTTGGCGGATTCGCTTGGCGAGTAGTTGGGTAAGTTCTCTAGGTGACTTTTGTAAAAAATTAAAATTATTCATAGCTAATATTTTAGCTTANAAATTCGATTTTGTCAACTGTTAGCNAACATATTAGTAGTTTGGGGAAAATTTTTTTCACAAAATGGAGTTATCANGGTTGAAAATTGTTATTTAAANTAAAAAAGCCACNCGGTTTGAGCTTGNTAGTNGCCGTTNGCGCGTTGGTTTTTTATTTGCGGAAAGTTTTACAGGTTTGCATAATTTCTTTGCCGGNGGACTTCATAAATCATAATGGCAACGGTGTTTGATAAGTTTAGCGAGCGAACTTTATTTGTCATCGGTAATGTAATGATTTTTTCGGCATTTTGGGTGAGAAAGTCCTTAGGGAGCCCGCTTGACTCGTTACCAAAGACTAAGAAAATTTGTTCGTTAACGTCGGTAAAATCAATGTCGGTGTAAAGTTTCTGACCGCCTGTTTCGACAAGGTAAAAGGTGGCATCTTGGTGTTTTGTGAGGATTTTGGCTAAGCTATTGTAGTGATAAACAACAGCATGTTCCCAGTAATCCATCCCCGCCCGGCGCGCTGTTTTAGTATCAATGTTAAAGCCTAGCGGGTGAATTAGGTGCAAGTTAGCGCCAGTTGCTACGCAAGTGCGTGCAATATTTCCAGTATTCGGCGGAATTTCTGGTTGATATAAGACGATATTAATACTCATTTAGACCACATCCTTTAGCGTAGTAACGGTGTTTTCTAAGAGGGTGAGCGTTTTATCAATTTCGGCAGTGTGATAATCTTTAAGAGTTGCTTCACAGCCTTGGCGATGCCGAAAATGAAAGTATAAATCGCTACAGGCATCGACTGTTGTTTCGAGGTTTTCATTTGATACATTGTGATTGTCGTATTTTTCATCAGCTTTGAAATTGTTATAAAGGAGCGTTAGCTTAGCGAGTAATGTTTTAATTTCTGATGAGAGTTTTTGAAATTGGGCGTCTTGATGAGTAACTGTTAGTGAATTTTTTGTTAAGGTGTGAATAGCTTCTAGCTCGGTTATGAGGGATTTTAGATGGTTAGGTGGTGCAATAAAGCGATTGACTAACGCTCCGATAATGACGCCAATTGCGGTATCTAAAGCGCGGAAGAACGTATAGTTTAATAAACCGTTATAGCCTCGATTTGGGTTGAAAATAATCAGTAGGCATAAAGTTATAGTAATTAGCGTTGCGTGAGAGATTTTTAAGAATCCGCAAACGACAATAATGGTAATGATTGCTAAGCCGATAAACGGTGGTGTATATCGTTCGAAAAAGATAAACAAGAAACCGATTAACGCTCCGATGATTGTCCCAATTACTCGTTCTCGACCGGTTCTAAATGAATTAGAAACGGTATTTTGCATGCTAAGAATGGTTCCCATCGTTGCGTTAAAAGGGTTGCCGATGATGGGTGTAAGGGCGAGCGTTGTTGTTAAGATCACGGCAATGCCGGTTTTAATTGTTCGCAGCCCAATTGGACTACGATCAACAATTTCTTTAAAATTCATGGTGTTAACACCTCTTTATGAGTATTATTTGCTACTTATATTATACGATGATTTGCGTGAATTTACAAGAGGATAAGGCAACAATGTTGTTGAAAGTTATCTGCTAGCGCTTATCATTTTGAATTTAAAGTCTGTCTTGCCACGCAAACAGCGTTATGGTTTTGAAAAGCTACAACTGCTTGCCGAATTCTTATATTTTTTACCCGTGACTAGTTTAGATAGGGGAAATTGCAACGCTTTTTCTTAACCTTACCAAAAGAAATCTGCCATTTTTTATAAATAAGCACTATTCAAATGGCGTTAAAACTGCTATAATAATTTGTGACTTGAAAAATTGAAGTTGAAAGTAGGTGGATGGATGAAGATCGTATTTATGGGAACACCTCAGTTTGCAGCCAATATTTTGCAGAAATTAATTGATGAGCAATCCGAAATTGTCTTAGTCGTCAGCCAACCTGATCGACCAGTTGGGAGGAAAAAAGCCTTATTACCAACTCCTGTTAAACAACTAGCGTTAACCTACGCTATTCCAGTATTTCAACCAGAAAAAATTAGGAGGGATTATCAAAAAATCTTAGCAGTAAATCCGGATATTATTATTACAGCTGCTTATGGGCAAATTATTCCGAAAGCGTTGCTTAATGCTCCGCGACTTGGTTGTATTAATGTGCATGCCTCGCTTTTACCAAACTATCGCGGGGGCGCCCCAATTCATCACGCGCTCCTTGATGGTATGGCTGAAACAGGGGTCACGATTATGTATATGGATGAAACAATGGATACTGGTGATATTATTGCTTGCGCTAAAACCCCAATTGCAGATACTGATGATGTTGGCGTGTTGTTTGAGCGACTAAGCCATCTGGGCGCTAAATTGTTAATCGCCACCTTACCAGCAATAAAAGCTAACACAAATGCCAGAATTGCCCAAGCGCACGATTTAGCTACCTATGCTCCAAATCTCAAACGTGAGCATGAACTAATCAACTGGCATCAATCTGCTAGAGTTATCTTTAATCAAATTAGAGGTTTAAACCCGTGGCCAACTGCTTACACCACGATTAATGGTCAAAATATCAAGATTTTTAAAGCAAAAATGCCAAGAGTAGCAAGCAAAAATGCCACAGCCACACCAGCGGGGACAATTATTAATGTCCATGCTGATGGCGTTGACGTTATGAGTGGTGACGGCCAACTGATTGCAATTCTTGAGTTGCAAATTGCTGGCAAGCGAAAAATCCCACTTAAAGATTTATTAAATGGCGAGCACCCGTTGATCGTCGGCAAACAATTTGGAGGATGAAAAAAATGAATAATTTTAGTAAAAAGGCAAACCCAGAAGTAACAATAACAATGCAAAACGGCGACGTTATGAGGCTAGAGTTGTACCCTGATGTTGCACCAGAATCAGTAAATAATTTTGTTACCTTAACTCAAGCAGGTTTTTATGATGGCTTAAGTTTTCACCGTGTGATTCGTGGTTTTATGATTCAAGGCGGCGATCCCGAAGGCACGGGCATGGGCGGTCCTGGTTATGCAATTAAAGGCGAGTTCGCCAGAAATGGGGTTGAAAATCCTTTACCACACACCCGCGGAGTCATCTCGTTTGCTCGTAGTCAAAATCCAGATTCAGCTGGTAGCCAATTTTTTATCATGCACAAAGACTCACCACATTTAGATGGAGAATATGCTGCTTTTGGTCAAATTATCGACGGAATCGCGGTTGTTGATATGATTGCCGCCTTAGAATGTAACCACGCCGATCAGCCGGTTAATGAAGTGAAAATGGCTAGCGTAACAGTTGATACTAAAGGAGTTGTGTATCAAGCGCCAAACAAGTTATAAAATTTAAAATGAAATGAGGGCTTCTATGTGAAAAAAATTGAAAAAATTACCGATGTGAAAGTTAAAAATGCGCTTACCTTGTTGTTGGCTAGCACGCTGTTTGCGATTGCTATCAACATCTTTATTGGTCCAGGAGGGCTTTATGTCGGTGGCTTAACTGGTGTTCTCCAACTTTTGATTAGCTTTTTTTACAACCTATTTGGAATTAAATTAAGTTTGGGAATGTTGGTGCTAATTTTTAACATCCCGATTTTATGGCTAGCTTGGAAATCAGTTGGCAAAAGATTTGCAATTTTAACAATTACCTCCGTTGTGATGCAGTCGATTCTTTTTGAACTCGTTCCGGAGATAACATTTACCGATGATATGATGGTTAATTCGATTTTCGGTGGGGTTTTAGTCGGATTTGGCAGTGGGATTATTTTAAAAATCGGGGCATCAGGTGGCGGCATGGATGTAATTTCGCAAGTTATGGCGTATAAATTTGATGGTACTTTTGGCAAATATTCGCTAATTATCAACGCATTTGTAATTTTGATTGCCGGCTACTACCAAAGCTGGGAAATCGCAATGTATACAATTATTTCAATTTATATCACCTCAGTTGTCGTTGATAAAGTCCACACCATCCACCAAAATTTAACCCTTTACATCGTCACGCAAAAAGAAGCTGAAATTAAAGCCTCAATTTGGGCGCGACTCCATCGCGGAATTACGGTTTTAGAAGCTTCTGGTGCTTATACCGAGGAGCGCCGAAGTGTGTTAATGATGGTTTTATCAAGTTACGAATTATATGAAGCCTTAGAAATTATTAAAACAAGCGATGCGAATGCTTTTGTAAATATCGTTAGAAGTGAGGCCGTTATCGGTAATTTTATCAAAAAAAGAATGTAAACTTGCCCCTGAAAAGGATCCGCAAAACTTGCCTAGGCTACCAATTAAAGCTAGCTGATTACTTTTAATTTTGGGAGCTTGGGTGCGTTTGATGGATATTTTTAGTAGCTAAAAGGTAAGTATGAAAGGTTGTGGTGAAGGTGAGGATTCCTAAACATATTAGCATTATTCCTGATGGAAATCGTCGTTGGTCAGTTGATCAAGGATTGAAAAAAAACGCCGGTTATCAACATGGACTAACTCCTGGTGTTAACGTAATTAAAATGGCAAAAACCTACGGAGTTGAAGAAGTGACGGTATACGGCTTTACAGTTGATAATTGTCGGCGACCAAAAGCGCAAATTGAGGCTTTTCAACAGGCTTGCGTGGCGATGGTTGAACTAGTTTGCCAAGAAAGTGATGTGGCGATTTTAGTTGTCGGGGATGCTGATTCGAAGTTTTTTCCTGATGAACTTAGGCCCTATTTAAAGCGAACAACTTTTGGCAAACCAAAGCTTAAAGTTAATTTCTTAATTAACTACAGCTGGAAATGGGATTTGTTAGGGATTAATGGCGGTCATGTTATTAATGATTTAAAATCAAAGGAAATTTCGCGCATCGATTTAATTATTCGTTGGGGAGGGATGCGAAGATTATCGGGGCATTTACCCGTGCAATCGGTGTATTCTGACTTTTTTGTAGTTGATGAATTATGGCCAAATTACCAAGATCAACATTTTATTGATGCGCTTAACTGGTACCAACTTCAAGATGTGACGCTTGGCGGATGAGAGGAAATGACCAATGTTTATTAATATCATCAAGAAAGATTTACAGCAAAAACGGGTAATGAATTTAATTTTGCTAATTTTTATTGCTGCCTGTACCGTCTTCCTAGCTAGCAGCACCAGCAATCTCGTAGTATTGATTAACGGGCTTGACCATTTTGCCCAAACTAGCAACTTGCCCGATTACTTCTTTTTTTCATCAAACAGCGCGGTTGCCGATTGGTTAGCTGATCAAGAACTAGTTGATAAATTTGAATTAGTTGAAATTATTCAACTAACCAACATTCCAGTTTTGATTAATGAGCGTGAGTATGATGTTCGCGATGAGCTAAAGTTATCAAGAGTTCCCCAAATTTTAAACACCCCCCTTAGTAGCGATGATTTACCACTAGTGACCGTTGAACCAGGCGAGGTCGCAATTGCTGTAACCGAGGCAAGAAGGAATAATATTCAGTTAGGTGATTTGTTGCACATTGACATTAATGGGCAACAACAAACATTTGAAGTAACCCAATTTGTTAAAGACATTCTGTTTGGTAGTGAACTCATGGGCTTTTCACGGCTATTAATTAGCGATGACGATTTTTTTGAAATTAGCGCAAGGGGCCATCACACTTACTTTTACTCAATTACCACCGTTGATTTAGACGAATTTATTCGCGCTTTAAACCGCGAAGCATTTTCTGGGATTGGTACTCGTAACCACACGCAGGATTTAATCATGAATATGTATTTGCTAGATTTGGCGATGATGGCTGTGCTAGTTGTTGTTGGTTTTTGTTTAATTGGCATTTCATTTGTTGTTTTGCGATTTTCGATTTTATTTACCTTGCAAGAGGCTTATCAGGAAATCGGCATTTTGCGAGCAATTGGTATCAGGGATAAAAAAATTAAACGCTTATATCTAACTAAATACTTATTTCTTACCGGCCTTGGCGTGGTGATTGGTTTTAGCTTAAGCTTTGCTTTTAGTCAAATACTAATGCGAGAAATTAGAGAAGTGATGGCGTTACCTGTGACTAATTTAGCGATTTATGCCAGGCTAATCAGTGCTTTTTTGGTGATTTTCTTGGTGGTGGCTTTTTGCTATTTAAACATGCGACGACTAACTAAATTTACCATTATGCAAGTGATTGGCGGTCATAACCAAAAACGCCAAAAACACAGCTTCTTCAAATTGCATAAAACGCGATTTATGCCAAACTTTGTCTACTTATCCCTTAATGACATATTTAGCAACCTGAAAAGTTACCTAGTTTTAGTGATTATTTTTATCTTAAGTTTCTTACTTGTTGTTATTCCNGTGAACATCAAAAATACTTTTACCGCTGAGGCAGTGATGGCTCTCATTGGCATTTACGCAACTGACATTTACTTCGAACACGAGGGATTTGGGATTAGCATTGCCTTTAACGGAACGGTCACCGACTTGCGATCAGAAATTGCTAGAATGGAAGCATTTTACCTTGCTAACGATCTCGAAATTAGTCTATTTGCTTCAATTGTCATCGGCGGTCTAATTTATACAGACTCAGTTGATGATGGCGTTTTTGCGACTAATAGCCAAACTTTAGGCACGAGTGCCGACCGCTATGACTTCCTAAGAGGTGTTGCGCCAATTCGCGCCAATGAAATCGCAGCCTCAGAAATGACCCTTTCGCATCTTGGTCTTGACATTGGTGATGAGGTGAACATTTTAATTCGTGGGCAGACGCACCAATTCTTAATTACTGGCAGTTTTCAACTACTTAACAATTTTGGCCAAGGTGTTCGATTTGCTGATGAATTTAGCTTACCTGATGGCGCAGTGTTTGGCATTCAATCCGTTCAAGGTAAATTTAGCAACCGTGAAAATCTGGATGAACAGGTTAGTGAAATTAGAACCTTAACGACTGGTTATGATATTTTACAACTAGATGAATTTTCTGACATGATTCTTGGAGGCATCCTCGATACATTTAGCACGATGCAACAACTAATTCTCATCGTGGTCATTTCAATTAACGTTTTAATTATTACCTTAATGAGCTTTTCCTTTATGATCAAAGATTTACCACAAGCTGCCTTACTATTAAGTTTAGGATTTAGTAAACGATCGATTAAGTTGTGGCAAGGGTTTCGCTTTTTACTCGTGATGATGATGGCGCTTGGCGTTGGGGTTTTGCTAATTCCGGTAGTTAACTTATTAGCAGGGATTCCTTTTGCAATGCTCGGAACTGCAAGAATTGCCATTTATGTTGATTTTATTCAAATTTATCTCTTTTACCCGGCAATCTTTATAGCCATAACTTGTTTGGTTTTAGCGGTAACAACATTAAACGTTAACAAAATCGGCTTAAGCGATTTGAAAAATGTCAACTAACAAGCAAGGCGAGTGGCAAAGCAAAACAAATTATGGCGATGGACGGTGCAAAATGAAAAAAATGTTAGAAGTAAAAAACTTGCAGAAGGTGTATGTGACGGATAAACAGGAAAATCAAGTGTTAAAAAATATCAACTTTTTCGTCGAAGAAGCGGAAATGGTTGCGGTCATGGGGCCTTCGGGCTCTGGCAAATCGACTTTGCTTTATACGGTTAGTAGCATGGATTTTGCTACCGCGGGGACTGTTAGTTTTAATAATCAAATAATTAATAAATTACCTAAAGCAGCGATTGCTGACATTCGCTTAAATGAAATGGGCTTTATTTTTCAACAAATGTATATGCTAAAAAATTTAACAATTTTCGATAATATTGTCTTACCAGCATTTCAATCAAAGCTAGTGCGTCGTAAGGAACGGCAAAAAAAAAGGCGCTATGCGGAGGAATTAATGCAAAAAATGGGGATTAAAGCCATTGCTAAACACGGGGTCAACGAAGTATCCGGCGGGCAACTTCAACGTGCTTGTGTATGTCGTAGCTTGATTAATCAACCGAAAATGATTTTTGCTGATGAGCCAACCGGAGCGCTAAACAAACAAGCATCAGCTGATGTTATGGAAGAGTTGACTAAAATTAACCAAGCAGGGACTACAATTTTACTAGTAACTCACGATGCAAAAGTGGCAGTAAAAAGTGAGCGGATTATTTATTTAGTAGATGGTGAAATTATCGGTGAATGCCAACTTGGTAAATATCAAGAAGATGGCGACTTAAAAGCTCGTGAAGCGACCTTGAATAATTGGCTGTTTCAAATGGGTTGGTAGCGTTTCCGAGAAGGGATTTAGTAATGAAGATCCGTTTGGAAAGTAATTTTAAATTTGCGTGCTACTTGTGTTTTAGCGATTTTGTGGTATAATTTATAGTTGTGCACAGTTATGTATAATTTTCAAAGGAAGTATCAATCATGTTATTTAAAAAGCCTGCAAAACCAATTAAAAAAACCGCATCTTCGACGATTTTAGACAAAGAAGCTGTGCTGAAAAAGCCAATCCCGCGTCATATTGCCATTATTTTAGACGGTAATGGCCGTTGGGCCGCTCTTCGTGGCAAACCGCGGATGTTTGGGCACCAAGAAGGCATGGAAAATGTTGAACATATTGCTGAGGTTGCAGCGACGATGGGCGTTAAAGCGATGACTTTGTATGCCTTTTCAACAGAAAATTGGCAGCGTGCTACTGATGAGGTTGAATTCTTAATGAAGCTACCAATTAAATTTTTTGACCGTTTTGCGCCAACCTTAATGAGATTAAACATTAAGACTACAGTTATCGGCAACAAAGCACAACTCCCGCAAGACCTTCAAAAAGCGATTGCGCGAATTGAGCTGATGACAAGTGAAAATACGGGAATGAAGCTGATGATTGCCCTAAATTATGGCTCCCAAGATGAAATTGTTGATGTGGTGAAAAAACTTGCCCAAAAGGCTGTCAACGGCCAGTTAATGGTTGAAGACATTAATACTAAAGTAATTGATGATCATTTATTCACCAGCGAATTACCACCTGTTGACTTGTTGATTAGAACTAGTGGTGAACAACGTGTGAGTAATTTCTTGTTATGGCAAATCGCCTATGCTGAACTGTATTTTACTAATGTAGCTTGGCCTGATTTTAAAGAAGCGGCGTTATATGAAGCGGTATTTGAATTTCAACAACGAGATCGGCGTTTTGGCGGTGTAAAAAAATAAATAAGAGGTGTTTTAGATGAGACAAAGAATAATAACAGCTGTTTGTTTATTAGCTTTTGTTGTGCCATTTATTTACTTAGGTGGCTACTTCGTAATGGGACTTGGATTACTAGGGACAGCAATTGCGACCAAAGAAATGATTGATATGCATGAAAAGTTAGTTAAAGTGCCAGTTGTCATAAAAATTTTAACAGTCATTGCAACCTTGGGAATTGTGCTTGTACCGACTTTAGCAATGGTCGGCATCATCGCTATAAGCCACTTGCTATTATTACTGCTTTGCTCTTTCTTAAAAAAAATTACTGCCAATACTGTTGCTTTTTATGCGTTGATCCTCGCTTATATCGGTTTCTCATTTAGAGCATTACTGGGAATTAGAGCTGCGAGTTTGACGCTATTTGTCTTTTTATTAGCTTTGGTTATTCTAACAGATAGCGCGGCTTACTTTACCGGCAAATTTTTTGGTAAAAGCAAGCTCGCGCCGAAAATTAGCCCAAATAAAACTGTTGAAGGGGCAATCGGTGGCTTGTTAATCGGCGCTCTTGTTGCAATTGGCTTTAACGCGGTTGCTAATTTGTTTACTCAGACGTGGATTTTAAGCGTTTTAGCTTTTGGTTTGCCAATTACATCACAGTTTGGCGATTTATTTGCATCTAGCTTAAAGCGCAAATATGATGTTAAAGATTATGGTAAAATTTTCCCAGGACACGGAGGCGTGATGGACCGGCTTGATTCATTAGTGCTGGCAGGCATTGTCCTTTATGTAATTCTTTATTTTAGTGGTTCGCTGGCTTTTTAAAAAATCAACAAGCAAATTACATTTAAGCATGAGCAAACAAGTTTGAAATCATGAGCAAAAGGCAAGCAATTTTCAATGATTAAAGTGGCCAATTTTGTCAAATTAGTTGCCAGTTTAAGTTAGTTTTGAAAAGTCTAGCTAAGGATTTTGAGGAGGGGTTAGGTATGTTATTTAGGGTTAAGAATTTAGGATTAATTGATGAGGCCGAGATTAAATTAGCTGGGATCACGGTTATTACGGGGAAAAGTACGATTGGGAGGATGCTTTATTGTGTGAATAATGTTTTTTTACGTGACAAGGTAAGAAAGACAAAAATTTACAGAATAGAGCGTGTGGTGGCAAATACTTTTGGAGAGCAGCATCAACTGTTAAATCTGGTGGAAACCATTGCAAAAACTATTGTAGATGACGAAGCTAAGTTTTTAGCTGACGAATGTTTTCTAAAAGAATTTTTAACTTCATTTAAGGCAAAAAGCCTGCTGATGGCGTCATGGTGAGTTCATGTGAGGCATTATATATCCCCAGAGATAGCAACAGAGAAATCCTTACGTTTATCTTGGTTTACAAGGATTCAAGAGAACTCATTGAAGACCGCGAACGTAGTCGTGGTGGTAATGGAGAATCGGACCTTAACAAAAAATATCACATCTATTTTAAAAAATGCCTCATACTTGAAAGTGAAGCCTTCCAAGCGAACTTTGTTAACGATTGAGAAAAAAATGAAGGAATTGATGCACAATGAAAAATATATTTTTACTAGGTGCGACTGGATCGATCGGTACGCAAACACTAGAGATAATCAGAAATCATGCAAATAGGTTTAAGTTGATCGCTTTTTCATTTGGTCGCAACGTTGAGTTAGCGGCGCAAATTATCCGAGAATTTAAACCGCAGTTAGTATCAGCTCAAGTTTTAGCAGACGCCGATAAATTGAAAGCAATTTTTCCAACTGTTGAATTTGTCGCAGGTAATAGTGGGCTAGTTAAAGTCGCCACTTGCGAAAGTGATAACGAGTCGCCGAACTTAGTTATTAACGCTCTAATGGGTGGCGTTGGTTTACGTCCAACGCTTGCTGCGATCGAAGCTAGTCGCGATGTGGCGCTTGCGAATAAGGAAACCCTTGTGATGGCAGGAAGTCTTGTAATGGCAAAGGTGCACGAGTTTGGTGTTAGGTTGCTACCTGTTGATAGCGAGCATTCGGCTTTGTGGCAATGCTTGAATGGTGAGGATTCACGCAAGGTGCGGCGAATGGTGATTACTGCTAGCGGTGGGTCTTTTCGCGGGTATTCGAGGCAGCAGCTAATAAATGTGACGAAAAAGGAAGCTTTAAATCATCCGAATTGGTCAATGGGGGCGAAGATTACGATTGATTCGGCAACGATGATGAATAAGGGGCTTGAGGTGATTGAGGCGCATTATTTGTTTGGACTAGCGTATGATGAAATTGAGACGATTTTGCACCCGCAAAGTATTGTGCACGGAATGGTTGAATTTGTAGATACGAGTGTAATTGCGCATCTGGGGACGGCGGATATGAAGATTCCAATTGCGTATGCGCTAAATTATCCAAAGCGTGAGCCGCTTGCGAAGACGTCGATGCTTGATTTGGCGAAGATTGGAAGCCTTGAGTTTTGGGAGATGGATTTTGCGCGTTATCCGTGTTTAGCTTATGCTTATGAAGCTGGTCGGCGTGGAGATACTTACCCGTTAGTGTTAAATGCTGCTAATGAGGAAGCGGTGAATTTATTCCTAGAGGAGCGGATTACTTTTTTGGAAATTGAAGCGATTGTTAAGTTTGAACTTGACGCGCATATTGGTGTTAAGGATGCGAGTTTGGAGAAAATTTTAGAAATTAATGATGCAGTGCGCCTGCGTGTGCGTACTCGTTATGAGTGAAGGTGATTGAGGATGCAACTTATATTGGGAATTTTAGGATTTATTTTTATTTTTGGGCTAGCGGTTTTAGTTCATGAACTGGGACATTTTTTAACAGCGCGTCGGGCAGGGGTTTTGTGTCATGAATTTGCAATTGGGATGGGGCCGATTCTTTGGAAGAAGCGTAAGGGGGAAACTTTGTATACATTTCGGGCAATTCCGATTGGTGGCTTTGTTTCGATGGGCATGAGTGAGGGTGAACGTGATGTTTTTAAGGAAGGTTCCCAAATTGGTTTAACCCTTGATAATAGCGGTAATGTTATCAAAATTCATTATCAACCAGAAGCGGGGCAAATTGCGGGTACGTTAATTTCAAACACGCTGAATGTTAGTACTGATTTAGAAATTACGCTACGAGTTGCAGATGAGGTGAAAGTCTATCCGGTCGATCGTGGGGCAATGTATGTTGATGCAAAAGCTGATCGTATGTTACAAATTGTGCCTACCGATCGAAGGTTAGAGGAAAAACCAAAGCGACAACGCTTTCTAATTATGGCTGCGGGAGCGTTGATGAATTTCATCTTAGCGTATGTGTTAGTGTTAATTGTTGCCATGATTTCCGGTGAAGTTGTTGGGACACAAATCGCATTTGGGACGATTACACCAAATGGTCCAGCTGACGTGGCGGGACTTCAACAAGGGGATATTGTGCTTGAAATTGCTGGGGAAGTTATTGATGATTCACAGCAAATTTCACAAGCATTACAAGTAGCTGGTGGTCAGGAGGTAGTAATCGTTTTTGAGCGTGATGGGAATCGCCAGCAAGCCGAGCTAGCACCAATTTTGCGAGACGGGGTTTATGTGATGGACGTTGTGCTTCACAGTAGCCCAATTATGAGTGAAGAGCGCTCGCTTAGCGGAGTGATTCGTTCAGCAAATGCGATGTGGACTGATGGAGCGCTGTTTATTGTTAATACTTTGCACATGTTAGTAACTAGGGAAGTTGGTGTTGATCAGCTAGCGGGTGTGGTTGGGATTGTTCAGATGACAAGTGAGGTTGCGATGCTTGGCATGTTGCCACTGTTAATGTTTGCGAGTGTGATGAATATTAATTTGGGAATTTTTAATTTATTGCCGTTTCCGGGTCTTGATGGGGGGCATCTTGTCTTTGTTGCGATTGAAGCGATTATTGGCAGACCGGTTGATGCAAAGATTCAAAATATGGTAAGTTTGGCGGGTATTGCACTATTGATGTTGTTAATGGTTTTTGCGCTTTATAATGATATTCGTCGAATATTTTTGGGGTAGTTATTAGCTAAACGGCACTTAAGTAAGGGGGGAAATCTTGATGTTTAATAAGGAAAGTGATAGTTATGGCTGAGAAGCTAGTAAGAAGATATGGTTTATTTACAACAATTTGTTTAGTAGTTGGTACGGTAATTGGTAGTGGAATATTTTTTCGTAATGATGATATTTTTGCTGCTGTTGGTGGGAATATGGTAATGGGGGTTGCAGCTTGGCTCACCGGCGGTTTTATTACTTTATCAATTGCTTATGTTTTTGCGATTTTGGCAACTCGATATGAAGATACGAGTGGTCTTGGTGACCTTGCGCAAATCTTGGTTAGTTCAAAGTTTGGTTATTTGTTTAGCTGGTTTCA
>JGI990J12352_1000126_pt1 | contig 17343 bp, 15 predicted proteins | sample Intmic4MA4BA4MSA_FD_12352 | JGI IMG/M metagenome (IMG submission 12352) | reverse complement strand
TAGAAATCTTCTTGTGGCACCCCGTGCCACTGACTCAGATACCCCGCCCGAAGGGGGAAAGTCCCCAGTGGGGAGTTTCAGGGCTCTGCCCTGGGGTAGTTCATTACACAATTTTTTTCATCTTAGAGAAAAAATGTCTTGCCACAGTATATATTAACAAAACATTATTATCTAGGGGTGAAAAGATTAAGCTTAATTAATACTACATGATAAATGACAATACAAGCGTTATAACAAACAATACTCCTAAAGCAAATAAAATATCTGGTCTTTGGAATTTGTTAGCTGTTTTCAACTCAGAGCCTGGTATTACTGGGATAACAGTTGTTAATGCTGCAACTGGACCACCAGTTAAAAAGTATTGCATAATTGCAGGTCCCCCTGCTGCTGCGAGCGATGCAACAAATGGATTAGCACCAGATGCAATTACAACTTGTAAGAATGGTACAACGATAGCTGCTGAAGCACCATTAGATTGAGTAACTAATCCCGTAATAGCAGAAACTAATAACATGATTTGAATAGGTGCAAGGTTTAGCACTGGCTCAAGCACATCAGATACAAGATCAACTAATCCTATTTGATTAATAACTGCTGACATAAACAAAAATGATACTGTGGCAAATAATGGTGTGGCAATTCTGTGTATCCCATCCATCATAGTTTTTTCAGCTTCATTGATTTTCATTCCCGATAACAAAACAACAAATAATGAAGCAACTATACCATTTAAAACAATTGGAAGACCACTAATAAATCCAACGATCAAAACTAAAAATGGGATGACAGCTTTTCCAAACGATTCACTTACTTTCTCACCTTCACCATTTTCATCAGTTAATGAAACTTCATCTGCATTAATCTCTTTCTTAGCTGCTGTGTCTTTGCTAAGTCTATAAAAACTCATAGCGAATGCAGATAAACCAACTAGAATACCAACAATATTAATTGCTCCGAATCCAATACCTGCTGTTGCAACAACTGCAACAATTGTTGGATGAGTAAATCCGCCAAAATTCCCCAAAATACCAGCTAAAGCATGAGTTCCTGCTGATTTATTCGGATCAACACCAAGTTTTACCGAAGCTGGTCCAGTTACAACACCTGTAATCGCTGGTTGAGTGAATCCAGTCATTCCTCCGATAACACCTGCTGCAATTCCACCTGCTGCTGCAATTCCAGGTCCACCACCAAGATTTTTCCCAATATCCATGATTTTTAAAATAATTATTCTTAAAAACCCTGTTTTCTCCATAATTCCAATGAATAATAAAACCCCTAACATATCAATTAAAACTGGATGTAACCCTGCTTGTAAAAGTGTTCCAACTGTTACCTCTGCCTCACCAAGAGAAATCCCAAAAAACGAAGCACTAGGCGGGATTCCAAAAGCAAGTGCAGCAATCGTTGAACCGATAACCGCCGTTAGATAAATAGGAACCTTCCCACTTACCATCAAAAACAAAGTAAATAACATAATTATTTGTGCAATATTCATTATATATACGCCTCCTGAAATTCTATTAACAATTTTTATAACAACTATTTTCGACACATAAATCTGTTATAGTATATTTCCCTAATTAGAAAATGACACTATAACAATCAATTTAATACTAATCTACCTTTGAAAACTGACTAAATCAACAGCTTTCATTTTTCAGAAGTGATATTGATTTTACATTTCTTATCTAAATTTTCTTTATATGAAGTTTATTATCACCAACACTCATCAATTCCCCAGATATACTGGCATGAATATTAGCTCCTAGTGCCCCTTCTGGAGTTATGGCGATTAAATCGCCAACATTAACTTCATCGCCAACATTAACAATTGGGATCGAAGGTGCTCCAATATGCATATTTAGAGGGATAAAAACTTCATCAACACTAATCATTTTAATTTCATCTAAATGGCGCTGTGCATAAGACAAGAGTCCCAGTTTAATTAAAATATTGTTCGGCGAAATAGTTTTGAATTTGCGCATTGAATCTGTAACGCATTCTTTTTCATCAGTTTGATAACGGACTTTTTGTTTAGCTAATTCTTCTTTGACATAATTATTAACCTGACGTGGAGAAAGTCCTCTCGGACAAGAAACAACTTCACATACACCACAACTAGAACAGAGTTGTGCTCCTTGTAAAATTTTATTATCTACTACGTCAACTTCTTTACTTTGACCAAAATAATTCATTATTTCATTTGGTAAAACATCATGCCCAAGCATTTGACGCGGACAAAGTTCAGTACAAAGAGAGCATTGAATACATGCTGTTTTTGCTTGCGTCAAAACTTCTTCCAGTGTTTGATGTTTTAATTTCTTTAAATATCCCTCTTCTTCTACAACTATTATCCCAGAAGTCGTTTTAGTTACAACCTTTTTCACCAAATCATCCTGTATATGGAGTCTTCCCATCATTGGACCACCATCAATAAATAAATGGTTTTGCAATGGTGTACCACCTACTGCTTTAAGACATTCTTCAAATGGAGTTCCGATTGGTACTTCAAGTAAAGTAGGCTCACTTACAACACCTGTTACTGTAAGACGTTTAGAAATAACTGGTTTATCTTCAACAACTGCGTAGTAAATGTTGAGCATAGTTGAAATGTTAGAAACAACACATCCAACCATTAATGGTATACCCGCTGGCGGAACTACACGTCCTGTCACCTCATAAACCATGACTTGTTCATCACCACTAGGGTAGAAATTCTCCAAAAGGTGTAACTTTACATCAGATTTCAGAGTTTCTTTTGCTGTTTGAAGGGCTGATATTCCTTCTTTATAATACGCTTTCGTTGCAATAACAGCCTGATTAGCTCCGACTTCTTTTTTCATTATATCAATTGCTTTTATAACTTCAGAAGCATAATTTTTCATGACGTAACGATCTGTGTTTAGCAATGGCTCACACTCTGCGGCATTGATAATAAGGTAATCTACATCTGTTGCTTTATATTTTACATGCGTTGGAAATCCTGCACCACCAACCCCTACAATACCTGCTTTTTCAATACGTTCTATCATTGTCATTTATATGTCACTCCTTCAATGCTTTCTCAATGACAGGGATTGTTTCTATAACATGTTTTTCCATTCCAAGTTCACTTGGAGTAATTCCCAGTGCTAACCCTATTAACTGTGGCAAATGAATTACTGGCATAAAAACATCTTCACCTGAAAAATGCTCATTAGCTGTGTGTTGATGTTCATCAATTTGCATTTGGCACAACGGACATGGAGTAACAATTACATCTGCACCAGCATCGAACGCTGTTCTTGCGCCTTGACCAGTCATTTTTAAAACTTCTGTTTCTGACGCTGGCATAGCGTGAAAACCACAACAAGATAATCGATCTTTGTAGTCGATATTCACCGCTCCTAAGACCTCTACAACACTTTCCATCGATTGCGGATTGCGCCAATTTTCAAATCCTGTATATTTGGGTGGCATAATAATATGACAACCGTAATAATTGGCTACCTTCAAGCCTGTTAATGGACGTTTGATTTTTTTCTTTAAATTTTCAAGTCCGTAATCTTCAATTAAGGCCCACAACAGATGTGTCACTTGAGTTGTCCCTTCGTATTGTAAGTTAGCCTCTGACAAACCGATATTCACTTGTTCTTTCAAATCTTCATCATTTTTTAATTGTCGATCGGTTTTTTTCAACATTAACGTACATGTATTACACACTGTCAGCACCTTATCAACACCCATTTTTTCTGCCAAAGCAATATTTCGAGCATTGATTGTATGCGTCATTATTGGATCAATAGTTTGTGTATGACTCACACCACAGCAAGTCCAGCCGTCTATTTCAATTAATTTTATCCCTAAAACTTCTGCTACTTTTTTAGTAGACAGCATTAATGCGGATGCACTATCTTTTAACACACAACCTGGAAAAAATGCATACTTCATTATTTTGTCTCCTTTTTGCACAATTGGCATATTACAAACATTTCATTGCTACTTAATGCCTACTGAATAACTAATAAACCTTGATACAAGTGGTTATTTATCATATTTTTGATGTGAAAAGTGTAAGCTGTTGAGTCAAAGTGGGGTAAAAACCTTGCACTTTTGTAGTAATATCGCACTAACAATTTCTTCATTTCCAATCAATTGTTAGTGCTTTATGGCTGAAAATGACCTTCAAATTATAGTATTAACTAAACGAAATAGAACTTATGTGATTTCCAATAAACTTTGATAGTTTCGACTGTATCAATATTTGACTCATCAGTAGAAAGTTTTTTATCGTTTTGGTATTACTATATAGATTCAAGTTTTTTTGTAAAAATAAATTATTACACTCATTCGTGTGTAAAATCTGTATCTAAAACGCCCGACATTGTCGGCCTAGACGAGGAAGAATTTAGCGCGGCGTACCCAGAAGGAACATGAGCTAAGTTCTGACAAAGTATAGGTTGGAAAGGTCAATTTTTAGTAAGATTTTAAATGCGAATTTGTATTAGTGCTTGCCAGTCGCGCTTATTCAGTAGACACTACTTAGATGGTTTCAACACCACACAATCTTTTGTTCAAGTCTTAAACTAACAATTATAACCAGAACGTAAATAAGCAATTGTTTGGGCAACATCAATTGCTTTTGGACAGCTTGACGTACATTTCATGCAACGTACACATTTATTCAATTCACCTTTCAGTGTTGCTTCAATACGTTTTAGGGCACCCACATCACGTGTGTCAGCCGAAAAACGATAAGCTTTGTTGAAAATAAACGGATCTAAATATGTTCCATCATTTGCAGACAATTGTTCACATTCAGAGGTACAAACTCCACAAAGTATACAATCTATAGAAGAAGAAATTTTCTTAAATTCTTTGGCACTTTGCTTAAATCCTTTTTCTTTACTACCCATTTCACTCGGTTCAAGCCAAGGATTTATTTGTTTCATTTTTTCAATCTTTGGTTCCCATCTAACAACTAGGTCTTTGATAACTTCAAAATTTGCCAACGGTTCAAATGTCAATTCATTTGTCTTGAATGTTTCTAACACTTCATCCAAGGGTGTACTACAAGTTAAATAACTTGAACCATTAATACGAACACCGCAGGCACCACAAATTTCGTGAAGACAAGAAACCGTAAAGCTAAATGTTGGATCTAATTCTTCACGAATTTTGGTTAACAACCAAGTTACAGTTTTACCATTTTCATAAGGTATTTGATAATCTTGATACCACTCTTTGGCACCATCAAACCGCTTAATTTTACAAAACAATGTTTCCATTAATTTTCGCTCCTTGAAGTATGACGCTTATCCTAGATTTATCCTGTTACTATCGGAATAGAATATTGTTTATATAACACAAAACAGACACTCTATTCTGGTTGATATGTTGTTATTGTAACTGGTGAATAATCCAGTCGGTATTTTGCACCATCTTTATAAACTAGTGTATGCTTCAAGTATTTTTCATCATCACGTTTATCAAAGTCTGCACGTGAATGTGAACCACGACTTTCTTTACGTTCAATTGCTCCCAATGCAATAGCTTTTGCCAGCTTCAACGAGTTTCCAAGTTCGAGATAATTAACAAATGCTTGATTATACGAAACAGATGAGTCGCCAATAAATGCGTCTTTATATTCTTCTAATAATTGTTCGATATCATTTAGTGCGGTTTTCATATCTTCACCGTTACGATAAATTCCTAGATTATTCCACATCGTTGCGCCCATACGTTCGCGAATTTCAAACATATTAATTCCATTTTTCTTACTGCGAACTCTGTCAAATTCTTCTTTCCATTGCACAGCTTCTTTCTCAATAACCTCTAAATTACCCATCTCGCGACGCTTAGCAGTATCATGAGCACCAAGTCCAGCATATTTACCAAAGAATACAACCTCTGAAACAGAATTAGCACCTAATCGATTGGCACCATGAACAGAAACCGAGCAACTTTCCCCTGCCGCATGAACGCCATCCATTGTAGTTGCACATGTTTTATAATCCGTTACATGAATTCCGCCCATTGAATAATGACAACTTGGTCTAATCGGAACAGGCTCATCAATAATATCTACACCTTCAAATGTCATTGCTGCATGACGGGCACCAGGAAGTTTACTTATAATTGCCTCTTTGCCCAAATGTCTTACATCCATCAAAACGTGAGAAGACATGCCAGAACCAAAACCACGACCTTCTTTAATCTCTTGCTCAATACATCTTGCAACTAAATCACGCGTACCTAGTTCCATAACATCAGGAGCATAATTTTTCATAAAACGCTCGCCTCTATTATTTAATAAATACCCACCCTCACCACGACACGCCTCAGATAATAAAATACCTGTCTGGGCAAGACCTGTCGGATGGAATTGAATAAACTCAGGATCTTTGATTGGAATTCCAGCATCAAATGCGATAGCAGTGCCATCTCCAGTTGAACCTGTTGGATTGGTAGTACGCGAATAATAAACACGTCCAAATCCACCTGTAGCTATAACGACTGATTTACATTGAATTGGATGAATTTCTCCACTACGAACATCCATAGCAACGAGACCATGAAACTCTCCATTCTCTACAGCCATTGACAACAATTGCCATTCATTCAAAAATTGCACATCATTTTTCAAACATTGCTCATACAACGTATGTAATACTACATGCCCTATTTTATCTGCAGAATAACACGCGCGCGGCTTCGATGCTCCACCAAACGGTCGTTGCGCAATATTCCCAGATTCATCCCTATCATAAGGAACACCCATGTGATCGAGTTCCATCATCAAATCTGGCATGTTAGAAACAAAAAACTCCACAGCATCTTGATCTGCTAAAAACCCACTTCCTTTAACAGTATCTTTAAAATGAAGCTCAATCGTATCAGTTTCATCACGATTTTTCAGCACAGCATTCATACCACCCTGTGCACACCCAGTAGCAGAACGAGTCGGCAACACTTTCGTTAACACACCGACTTTCAAATCATTCCCCTCACTTGCTTTTAAAGCAGCCATCATCCCTGCTCCACCTGCACCAACTACAACTACATCAAAAACCATCATTCGAAATTCCTTCCTTCATTACGAAAACTTCCGCCAAAAAATAAAAAATAAACTTTGTACCATTTCAAAAGCCACACATTTTACACATTTCTCGACCCATAGAAGAACACATCAGAAAAGACATCAAAATTTCAACATAGACAGTCAATCTTTTTTCTTCTAGGTAATGTAGGCACTACCTTAAAGTGTCATTCAATAGTAAAAATGGTAAATTTCATCTCGAAAAAGAACTTGAAAATAGGTAGTTCGTCACCTATTTTCAAATTCTTTAACTCTCTAAGCAAAAAAACCTTACAAAGAAATGGTAAAAAAGAGACTTTCAAATTCTACTCACTATATATAGATATTCACATTTAAGAATTTTTCTTCGCTAAAAGTAATTCTTTTCCAGCGATTCCAGGATCAGTCATTTCATGTGGGTTCAAAATAATATCCAGCTCATCTTCAGTTAAAATTCCTTTTTCAAGAACAGTTTCTCTAATTGACTTCCCTGTTTGCAAAACTTCCTTAGCAAGACTCGCCGAAAGCTCGTAACCTATATGTGGATTAAGTGCTGTAATAGTTCCTGCACTCGTCTGTACATAATTTTCCAATTTTTCTTTATTGGCTGTAATTCCACTTACACAATACTTAGAAAACACTTCTAGTGTATTTTTCATGACTGTGATAGATTCTAACACTTTAAAAATCATCACTGGTTTCATAACATTGATTTCAAACTGTCCTGCTTCCGATGCCATACAAACGGTTAAATCATTTCCAGCTACTTGGAACGCAACCTGACTTACTACTTCTGGCATAACAGGATTTATCTTACCAGGCATAATTGATGAGCCAGGCTGACGAGTAGGTAAATTAATTTCGCCTAAACCACAATGAGGACCTGATACCATCATACGCAAATCATTCGCCACTTTCGACATATTAATCATACACAGTTTCAGCGCTCCCGACACTTCAACATACCCATCGGTACTAGCAGTTCCATCAATTAAATCATCAGCATTCTTAATCGGAAATCCTGAATACTCGCCTAAATATTTCACGGCTTTCTCAATATACTCAACATCAGCATTCAATCCAGTTCCAACCGCAGTGGCTCCCATATTCACATCATACATATGATTACGAGTTACACTAATACGTTCAATATCTCTTGCTAATAACTTTGTGTACACCCTAAATTCTTGTCCCAAACGAATTGGTACCGCATCTTGCAAATGAGTACGACCCATCTTAATAATACTATCAAATTCTTCTGCCTTCTTTTCAAATTCTCCACGCAGTTCTTCCATAACAGGAAGCAACTCTTCAAGTCTAGTCAAAATAGCAATGTGTGCCGCAGTAGGAATCGCATCATTTGTTGACTGAGCCATGTTCACATGAGTATTTGGACTAATTACTTTATAATTCCCCTTTTCTTCACCAATCAACTCAAGCGCACGATTCGCAAGCACTTCATTAATATTCATATTAGACGACGTCCCAGCCCCACCTTGAACTGGATCAACCACAAACTGATCATGTAAATTACCAGCCAAAATCTCATCAGCAGCCTTCATAATCGCATCAGCAACCGATTCCTCTAAATGACCAGTTTCCAAGTTAGCACGCGTAGCAGCCTTTTTCACAATCGCCATCGCATTAATAAACGTCTCATCCAACTGATAACCTGTAATAGGGAAATTTTCCATTCCTCTTAACGTCTGAATACCATAATAAGCATCTTTTGGAACCTCTTTTTCTCCAAGAGAATCCTTCTCAATTCTATATTTTTTCATCATCTTAACTCCTAACTATGCGCCCACACGCTTCATTTCAACTTTACACTTATTTTCACAAATTTCCATCAAACATCCTTAATTATCTAACAAATGTTAGACAAAAAATAAGGATAGTTATGTAATGAATATTTTACCATAAGATGATTAGAAATTAAACAGCTTTTGTGATATTATTATCATTTATATAGCTATTTTCTATGATTGTCATAAGGTTGTTTATGTTTGTACGAGTAAGTCGGAGGGATTGATCTCTCGTTTTCCTATAAGAGCTTATACCGATTTTTGAATTATCCAGACTTTTTAAGGAAGTACCAGTAGTGGAGGCTCTTTTCTGAAAGGTATTCGGGATAATCTTAAACCAAGTCATATAGCTTCTTCATCTTTTTATCATCATCCCAGTCAATTGTAGGTACTGATGCAGTTCTGGATGGACTTAGTTTAAAAATTACTTTTTCAAAGGCTTCGTGTTCCATCTTAGTATCCACATGTGCGGCGTAAATCATCGTAGTCTCTAATTATGCGTGTCCCAACCATTCTGATAAAAGAGGAAGTGACATCCTGTTTCAATCAAATGTCAAAAAATAGTTCAAATTCACATGAAAATTTGGTAAAATAAGAGGACTAAGGGCGCACAGAGCCAGCCCCGCAAAACGGGACTTAACCTCTGGCGTCTTTCAAACCTGCTTATTATAAATATTTCAAGTCAGGAAAAAGATTTTAAAAATTTAAAACTTCTGACATTTAGATTGGAGATGGACAACAATGGGAAGAAAATGGAATAACATCAAATATGGAAAAGCTTCAAAAGATGCAGCCCGTTCAAAGGTATATGCAAGATTTGGAAAAGAAATTTACATGGCAGCTAAAAATGGTGAGCCAGATATTGAACTCAATAGAAATTTGCGAACTGTTGTAGATCGTGCAAAAATTGCAGGTGTATCAAGGGACATCATTGACCGTGCCATCAATAAGGCAAAAGGTGGTGCAGACGAAAATTACGAAAATATTCGTTACGAAGGATATGGACCATCTGGTTCAGCTATCATTGTAGATACCTTAACGGACAATGTGAATCGTACTGTTGCAGAAGTGCGCTCGGCATTTAAGAAAAACGACGGCAACATAGGCGTGAGCGGAGCTGTTGCTTTCATGTTTGAATCGACTGCACTTTTTGCCTTTACAGGTAAAGGTGAAGAAGAGGTACTTGAAGCGCTAATGGAAGCAGACATCGATGTGCGAGACGTTGAAGAACATGAAGAAGGGGTTACGGTTTATGCCCAACATGAACAATTTCACGCTGTGCAAACAGTACTAACGGATTTGGGTGTGGAAGATTTCATAGCGGCTGACCTTACCATGATACCAACTTCAACTAATGCATTAGAAGGTGAAACGCTTGAAAATTTTGAAAAATTAATCGATGCATTAGAAGAACTTGATGATGTTACACAAGTCTATCATAATGTAGAATAAAAAAATCATATACAGTTAATCTCGATTTTAGAAATATACTTTAGTATAAGTATGGAACTGGGTCACCCAAGCCACGGAGTCTGTGGCTTGGGTAATGGGGAGACGTGAAACGCCAAACGTATGGTTTTAAAATAAGGGAAGCTACGAGTTGCAACTAGAAAGAGGTAAGAAAATGTTAAAAATGGTTATATTATCTATCTCAATGCTGTTTGTTAGTATGCCAGCGATTAATGGTGTGTTGCCAGAGATTCGCGATGCGCTTGGACTAGAACAGGCGCAAAGTGAGATGTTCTTAACGATTCCAAGTATTGCGATCTTGATTGCTGTTTTAGTGTCTAATGTAATCATTGAAAAAGTTGGAATGAAAAAGACTGTGTTTACAGGACTCCTTTTAACTGGGATTGGTGGTGTGTATCCTACCTTTAGCCAAAATTTCACTGCCATCATCATCGCCAGATACATCCTTGGAACAGGAATTGGACTCATGAATACATCAGGTGTTCGCTATATTAACATCCTATTTGATGAAAGTCAACGTGCAACCTTAATGGGATACCGAAGTGCGGTTGAACAAATTGGACGAAGTGTATTAACCCTGATTGCAGGGGCATTATTTATGCTCGGATGGAATATGAGTTTTGTCGCTTATAGTTTAGCATTTATATTGGCTATTTTATTTTACATTTTTGTTCCTGATATTAAAGGGGAAGCTTTGACAAAAGATGAACATAATGAATTAGCAGAAGAAAAAATACCCTTATTGGCTTATTTAGTGATTCCCTTTGTTATGGTTATTGTTTTAACTGGTTCAGCAATCGACCTAAGATTTCCAGCCATGGCGACTGAAATTATGGGGCAAGGATTTAATTCAAGTGTGATCGTTGCAATTAAACCGATTGTTGGGATATTGGCCGCTGCTTGCTTTGGTAAACTATACAACTTAATGGGTAGAAAAATCCTTTATATTGCTATGATTCTTTTATGCATCGCCGCACTCCTTGTCGGCTTTTCAAATGGGAACTTTATGGTTTTAACTGCAGGATTTTTACTCGGTGGTATCGTCCCAGGCTGGATATTTCCGTTTCTTATCATGACACTCTCCAGAGAAACAAGCAGTAATAATCAGAAATTGATAATGTCACTTGCCTTTGCAGCACCCCACGTCTCAATATTTCTGATGACACCAGTTATTGGCGTATTAAAAATCATCGTAGGTAGCAACGAACTAACCGCACCCTATCCAATTTTAGCTCTTAAAATTTTCATAACTTTAATTGCTGTTATATTATTTCGAAAAAAACTGCAAAAGGCGGACTTGCCAAGTAGCAGCCCGTCTGGGTAAACAATCATACGAAAAATATTATTATTTGGAAGTAAGGCATGCTTGTAGATGAAGATAAGAGGTAATTCTTGAAACATGAAAAAAGTAACAAATAGCATTTTTCTAAAAAAATGCTATTTCTCGCTTACTTGCTAACAAGAGGTATTAGGATTAGTACACAACAAACGCATAAACATCCTCAATGAGAAGTGTTTTGAAAAAATGCCTTTTTCGCTCATAAGCATACGATTTCAACTAAAAATCAATCAATTTGTCCCAACCACATCCACTCAGAAATTTTTACATTTTTATCAACTGTCTCGTGAGCAGAAGAGCGAAAAACAACATAAAATCAGGAAGTAGTACAAATCATTAGAAATCGATTCTTCTTGCTTCATTCAGGACTGTTAGTGGTAAAATAAAAGTACATAACATTGCAGAATTGCAGAAAAAAAAGTGAAAAAGGGTAAAGTAAAAAACATTCTTGATTGGCTTCAATCCAGTAAAATATCTAGAAGATACTATGAATTTATAATTATTTCTGTGCTTTTTAGAAAATAACACTCAATCCTTTATAATATATTTCAGAAGGTCATCAAATCATCTGATTGTTTAAATAAATCAAAGATTCATTCCCCACTCTGTTCTTTGACAATTGAACAATATAAATTCATGAAATAAACTTCGAGATTATTCTTGGATTCTGGTGGTTTTCCTGGAAAATGGTATAATCCTATTTAGAATAGATTCATCGCGTCAAACCCTCCCCCCTCTTTGAAAGCATTTGCTCTTTTGTCGTTGACACTTAGTTGACTTGGTGGACAAAGGATTAGATGTATGTTATAATACAAAGCACAAGCCCTGTGTAAGGGGTTACCATCTCGTAAATTATAGTCGTCTACTTAACATATGAAATAGGCGAGAGCCTAGCTCTCGCCTATTTCATACTACTTAAACAGAGTAAAAGGAGGAAGTTTAAGATGAGTTTCAAAAGTAAGGGAAAAATTTATTTTCTATTAGCAAGTTTAATGTTTCTGTTGGTATTAGTTGCTTGTGGTGATGATACTACTACTACAGAGGGCGAACCATTATTTACAGCAGGTGTTTTCAGAGGTGAAGCGGCTGGTTGGGGTGCTGATCCTATAGTAGTAGATGTAGAGTTTTCTGAAACTGAAATTATCCACGTCGAAATAGTTTCTCATGCAGAAACACCTGGACTTTCGGACGGTGCATTTGAACAAGTGCCTAGTCAAATTCTTGAACATCAAACATTAATGGTTGATACTGTGAGTGGTGCAACTCAAACAGTAGATGGAATTGTTGATGCTGTTAAGTCCGCCATCATTCAAGCCGATGGTGATGTTGATGCCTTGATGATAGATGTAATTACTAGAGAAGCTGGAAATCCTATTTATGCTGATGTTGATGTTGTTATCATTGGGGCTGGTGGCGGTGGGATGTCCGCTGCAATCACTGCACTAGAAGAAGGTGCCAATGTTTTAGTTTTAGAGAAAACATCGGCAGTCGGAGGAAATACCCTAGCAGCGGGGGCTGGTGTATTAGCATGGAATGCAGTACAGCCAGAAAGAGCAGAAAATATGGAAGCAATACCTGGGCAAACAGCATTTTTAGAAGCATTTTTAGAATATAATCCTGAAGATTTTGCTGAAGGATTTGATGAAACACTAGTCATCTTACAAAATCAAATTACAGAATTTTTAGCATCTGATGAAACAGATGAGCACTTTGACTCTATTGAGTTTCATTTGGTTCAAACATATGTAGGAAGTATTCGTTATGAATTAGATGGAACAAGAATATATAGTGATTATGATTTGTCGCGTATTATGGTTGAAGGAAGTTTGAATGCCATTGAATGGATAGAGAATATGGGTGGGACATTTAGAGACACTTTATCAGAACCGGGTGGTGCAATGTGGAGAAGAGGTGCAAATCCATATACAAATAACCAAGTAGATATTTTTGATCCAATGCTTGATAGAATTTCAGAGCTTGGTGGCGAAATTATGCTTAATACAAGGGGAGAAGAACTTATTGTAGAAGATGGCGTGGTAGTCGGTGTTATAGCAACACAAATTGATGGAACACCAGTAACTGTTCACGCCTCTTCTGTTATCATTGCAACAGGAGGCTTTGCTGCTAATCGTGAGATGGTTGCATATTATAACAATTTTTGGGAAAATTTTAACACAGACATCCAAACAACAAATGTATCCTCAGCTCAAGGTGATGGTATTGTCATGTCACAAGAAGCTGGTGCAGATGTGACACAGATGGGCATTACCCAGCTAATGCCAATGGCATTTGCTACAACTGGTCATCTTGCAGGAGGCCATCAAAGAGGGATTATGTATGTTGATTCAACAGGAAGGCGTTTTGTTGGTGAAGTAAATGAACGTGATACACTTGCAGAAGCTGCGTTCTCCGTTGGTGGTACTTTCTTTGAAATAAGAAGAGCTGAAGATGCCAGCGATGCGCACCTAGCTATGGCTGGAGATGGTACAGGTCGTGTCTATCTTGATGATACGATTGCAGGTTTGGCAGAGCAAGTAGGACTAGATTCAGATGTGCTTGTGGAAGAAGTAGAAAGATTCAATGAGTTTGTTGCAAATGGTTACGATGAAGATTTTGGTCGAGTAGTTTTTGATAATGATTTATCAGAAGGACCTTGGATTATCAGAGTGATGGCACCTTCTACACACTACACAAACGGTGGTCTTGTAACAACAACAGATGCAAGCGTAGTAGGTATAAATGGAGAAGTGGTTCCCAACCTATTTGCTGCTGGGGAAGCCATGGGTGGTATTCATGGCGGAAACCGCTTAGGTGGAAATGCAGTCGCTGAAGCATTCGTGTTCGGTAAAATTGCAGGGCAAATGGCTGCAGATAACATTAGGTAAAATTTTAAAAGTCAAATTGTATTTTGTAAGAACATGTAAATTCTACAACAAGTATCTAGTACAAGACTTCGTAATTAATGACACAATACCATTTAAATAAAAATTTCAAAATTCGAGGAAGTAAAAACCTTCCAGTAGATGGTTTAACGACTCGTACTAGGAAAGTATGTGAGGTGGCGCTGACGATGAAGTTTGGAATTTTTATCAGGTATTGGGTTGTTAATTACGGAGTTTTGTACTAGTTCCAAAGAAATCTGAAGCTGTAATTTGATGTTTTCTATGTATTTTTATCTTGGCAGTAAAAGTAGATGACATTTCTTCCTTACTTGTGTATAATGTGTAAACAATAGGCACAGAAAGTAGGAATCACATTGTGAAAAGTGCTAGCATTTGTATTCTAAATTACTATCTTATCTAGTTTCTTAATGATTGGTTGTGAAAATGATGATGCCAACTATGATGAATTTCAGGCTAATAATGACTCATCGTCTGAGAAAATTGATTCAGAGGATTTCGATATAACGGATAAATCAGTTGACTTAGACTCTATTTTCCTAGGTCGTCTCATTTTTATAGGAAATCAGTATGACTTCAATCAAAATCCAGACATTCAATATGACTTAAGATATAATCCCCGTTTTTTGGAATTTAACCATCCTATTTTTCCTGCTGATGAAGTCATTGATGAAGAAATTATCAATTGGGCTATAGTATACTTACGCGAACAAGAAGTTGAATCTTGGGGAATCATTAATTTAGACAATGGAAATCAACTTCAAATACAAGTTTTTAGCTCTCACACCATGGTAAGCGATTCTTTTACTATCAGTTATCGACAACAAAAAAACGAATATGCTAATAAAGCAAGGGCTGATTGGTGGGATATTGCATTTGGAAGATTTGATCTAGAATCAGAAAATATCACATGGGAAAGCCTAAATGGTATCCTAAACACTAGTCCTTTTGAATAATATAAAATTTTTAAAACACTGTTCAATAAAAATGTATTGCCTCCCAAAACTTGCTAAAGAAAGTCAAGTCTCGGGAGGCAATACAAAAGCCAGAGCAATTACGATTGCTAAAAATTTCTAATTAAGCAAAGATCTGAGAACCCAACGATTTGCTCCTATTCTAACCCATGTCCCTCGATTGTTTGGCGAAAAGTTGGTTGGTGGAGTCGCCGAGTGCGTTGGTACCGCGCGTGTACCATTAGATAAGCTATTATTTGTGATGGTAGTAGGAAAAACTGTCCCAGGTCCACCCCCATATGCACTAACTTAAAAAGGTGTCAAGTTGAAGGTGTCGCCCATCAGCTCGCTTCTCAACAGAAAGATTAGAAGAAATAGCCTCAAAATTATAGATTAAATCTTCCAAATCAATCAAGTTACTAACTATTATATTGAAGAAGAACTTAATCTCACGCCAAATACTTCTCTGATGATTTTTGTTCTTCAGGGGAAAAAACAGCCTCTGATAAAACTCGCTCAACAAGTAAAGCGACGATTAATTTACCATTTAGCCAAGCTAACATACTTTCCTCATTCTTTTTTGGCATTAGTCATATACACCGTTGTTTCAGTTGCCTTCGTTTCATCCGCTGTTTTTAAAAAAGTTAAAAGACTTACTTCGTTTCGATTTTCATCATACAGCTTGAATGCCTTATTTTTCATTCGAAATATAAAATCGGCACCGCTACCTAAACAATAATCAATGCTTGTTTTTGTTCCATACGCTCTATCTCCTAAGACTAGATCTTTTGGCTTGATATTAAAATTTCTCAGACTCTCTCCCGTCTTTTCTGTTGTGACTTGATGACTTGTACTGCTCAAAGTAAACAAATCAATCCCGTAGTGTAATTTGAAACGTTGCTTTGTTGCTCCTTTTTCAACGACACTTGTAGCATCCACGGCTACCACCCAGTATCCTTCAAGCATTGCTGGTTTTTCATAACTTGTTAGTTCTTCCACTTTTAAATGCTCTAAAATCCATTTGAACCATTCACCGCATTTTGCAAATTTTTTCATAAACGCTACATCACTTAATTGAGCTATTCCCATTGCTTTGGACAGTTCACTTATTTCGACCAGCGAACTGTTTTGTGTTAGATAAATCAAACATAGCTTTATCAAATCTTTTGGATTTTTAATCGCTCGACTTCTTTGAATAACCTTTGTTTCTATACAGCTTGTTTCATATCCTTCTGGTAAATAGTCCATTATTTTTTCTATATTTGTCATCCTCTGTCACCTCACGACCAGTTTAACACATTTTACCTTCTGATTGAATAGCTTTAAGTTAGTGCATATGAGGCCCCCCTCACATTTAAAGCAGTAGAACTCCCTGTTCTAACTGTCAATGTTACAGGATTAAGATCTGTAACTGGAATCATATTTACAGCCCCATGGCCAAAGTTTGATTTACCCATCGATTTGTCCCAACTCTTCGCCATGTATCAGGAAAAGTTTGCTCCCTCTCATGTACAATTCGACGCTCTGATGAAACTATTAGTGATCCTAAACTATATGTGTCGTTCCTGTCAAAGTTCCATTAAGTGAAGGTGTTCTGCGCTCTCTCAATGCTGTTGTTGTTCCACCTGAAGTTACTACAAATCTTGACATAAAATCATCTCCTATGGGGCTGTCTTGCTAAGAAAAAAAGGCAAAGCAGCTCTATTTTGGATGAAAAAGGTTAAAAAAGAGATGAAATGTGAAAACAAGAGCTTTTGCCCATAAAAAAGCCCTCTGAGGAATTTTCAGTTTTTGAGTGCCCTAAGTTACTTACACC
>JGI990J12352_1000125_pt1 | contig 17350 bp, 14 predicted proteins | sample Intmic4MA4BA4MSA_FD_12352 | JGI IMG/M metagenome (IMG submission 12352) | reverse complement strand
ATTTCTAACGTAAATCTTTCTCAACTCAAAACCGGTAAGGTTAAGGGGGTCAGATTTTCAACTCTTGAAGCCATTTGTAAGGCATTAAAATGTCAACCTGGGGACTTATTGGAATATGAAAATAAAGAATGAGTTCGCTTCAAAAGTCTATCGAAAATTTAAAAATGGATTAACTGTTACAAGATTTGTCATTTTTGTAGGGTTTATTGATCGTGTAGTTGGCGATGGAAAAGCCCTGTTAGCGGACGATTGAAAGGCGGGAACGTGGGCGTAATAGCCAACGGAACTGACCTTTTTTAAATTTTTCTTTTCTTCAACTACGCAATATCGAAATAATCTAGAACTTAATCGACCGCATTATTTGGCAAATTTACCAGTAGAACAATCTTGAACAGCTAACATGAATTTTAATATAACATTTCAATTTTTTCAAAAAAGTAATCTTTGCCGAATACATTTTCACCTTGTTTCATGCGTTCATCATCCATGACAAAGCTTTTGAACGTTCCAGAAGGTGATGCGGCTGTCAAATAAACTCTCAAAAATATCACTGCCGACATCTGTGATTGTTAGGCGTTCGTCATCGACTTGCTATTCAAATTCATTGATAACATATTCCCAAATTCCAACGCCATCAGCATTTATTATCAATTCCTCGTTGCTGTCAAGTTCCCAAATCCAAGTGCCGACTAATTCGGAGTCACTTTAATCACTACAAGCTATTAGTGTGATTAAAACTGTAAATAATATAGGTAATCATTTCTGCATTTTGGATGGGTGATTCCTGCTTTAATCCCTTACTTTTTTTACCAGAGTTGGAAAACACCTACCTCTTTTTCTGATTTTTTAAAGTGATAGTGTAAAATCGTGTTGGTTGTTATATATTTTCCAATATATTTGTCTAGTGCACCAGCTCGTAATTAATTATTCAATAACGTTTAAATAAAAATTTCAAAATTCGAGATGGCAACGTCGCCTCGTACTAGAACAGTATGTAAGAAGGAGCCGACAATTAAGTTTGGAATTTTTATCAGGTATTGGATAGTTAATTCCTGGTTGGTGTACTAGACAAATGTAACTAGGCTATATCTTTTGGGTGAGTATAGGACATATTTTTCAACATCAAAACGAATAATTAGATGTATTTACCAACACGATTTTACACTATCACATTTTTTAATTATTTTATAACCCTTCTACAATTTTTATAACATTAGAAATTATTTGACTGGCTGTTTAGGCATGTTGAAAATTTGAAAACGCTCTTGCAATATCCATAAACATCTTTCTTACGATAGCTACGGAGTCTGTAGCTATCGTAATAGTTGACGCGTAGCGCTAATAGGTTAAAATGGGGCTTGTTGTTCACCGAAAATTGCGCCGATGGCTTCTTTGACTGTATCGACACCAATGATTTCGATGCCTTCTGGGCGCTTCCAGCCACTCATGTTCTTTTTGGGGATAATAGCACGTGTAAATCCAAGTTTTTTCGCTTCTTTCACGCGTTCTTCAACACGAGAGATACGCCTAATTTCACCAGTTAGACCAACTTCGCCCATATAAACATCGCGGCTTGGCGTTGCCTTGTCTTTGTAGCTTGAAACAATGCTTGCCACGATGGACAGGTCAACTGCTGGTTCATCAACTTTCACGCCGCCTGTCACTTTAACATATGTATCTTGATTTTGCATGAAAAATCCCATGCGTTTCTCAAGCACCGCTAAAATAAGCGATAAGCGATTGTTATCAATACCAGAGGACATCCGCTTCGGATTCCCAAAGGATGTCGGCGTCAGCAACGATTGAATTTCGACCAAAATCGGGCGTGTCCCTTCGATCGAAGCCATAATAGACGTCCCTGGTAAGTCAATCGTTCTATCTTCCAAAAATACCTCAGAAGCATTGATGACTTCCTTCAACCCCTCTTCTTTCATGTCAAAAATGCCAATTTCGTTTGTCGATCCAAAGCGGTTTTTCACCGCTCGTAAAATTCGGTACGTATGGTGTCGGTCACCCTCAAAATAGAGCACGGTGTCCACCATATGCTCAAGCAAGCGAGGTCCTGCAATGTTGCCATCCTTGGTAACATGACCCACAATGAAAATCGGAATTCCGCCGACCTTAGCGACTTTCATCAACCAAGATGTACACTCGCGCACTTGTGTCGGCGAACCTGGCGCAGATGTAACCTCTGGCAAATGAATCGTCTGAATCGAGTCGATGATTACAAAATCTGGTTTCAATTTCTTAATTTGCCCTTCAATCAGTGTCAAATCTGTCTCTGAATAAATGAACAAATTATCACTTGTCGCCTCCAAACGCTCAGCTCGAATCTTAATCTGACGCGAAGACTCCTCCCCTGACACGTATAGCACAATCGTCCCACGACTCGCTAAATCATTGGCCGCCTGAAGCAAAAGTGTCGATTTCCCAATCCCAGGCTCCCCACCAAATAACACAAGCGAACCGTTCACGACACCGCCCCCAAGCACTCGGTTCAATTCGGACATTGAGGTCGTAATCCTAGCCTCATCCTTCGAATCAATATCCTTAATCCGCATTGGCTCAGACATTGAATTCGAAAAACTCGACTGTCGCAAAGCGTCAACCTTAGCTGGCTTCAACCCCTCTACCATCGTATTCCACTGGCGACAACCTGGACACTGTCCAACCCATTTTGCCGTCTCATGCCCACATTCCTTACAAAAAAACAACGTCTTACTCTTTGCCATCATTTCTCCTCCTCTTGAAAACATTCTCAATTAGCGGAAGGCTTTGCAAGACCCTTGCTCAAGCCCCCCGTCTTTAAAACGACAATTAAAAATATTAGTTTTTAGATTTAGTAGCAAGCCGACGGAGTCTGTCGGCTTGCTTTATTTAGCCAACACAGAATCTATCACACAACGCAGAAAAGACGCACAAGCTGGGCGGTTAGCGCCAGCTTAGTGCGCCATTTAACGTCTTGATCTTTGGCTTTGTAGGTCGAAAAATGCTTCCATGACTTCGCGACCGATTTGTAGCGATAATGGGCTACTCCTTGCAGGAGGCGGCAGTTCGTTGAGTGGTACAACAATTGAAATTGCGATTTCGGGATTCTCTCGTGGTGCATAGGCAATTAGCGTTCGGCTATGTACTTCGATAGGTTCACCTGCTGAATTTCGCAACGTATTTCCATTTTCATCACGAGCAAAATCCTGGGCAGTTCCTGTTTTTCCAGCTGGGTCAAAATCAGAACCTCCGAATACACCAAATCCAGTTCCTTCGCTAGATAAAAGGGCTTGACTATGTCCTTGGTGAACACGTTCCCAGTAGCGATCTGGTAAGTCAATAGAATTTAGTAAATTCGGCGTAAAGCTCTGGATAATACGTCTCTCGTCTGGATTATTTGTTGGTAGGTAGACATCCCTGACAAGTTGCGTTTGGAACCTGTTACCATTGGTTGCCAATGTCGCTGCAAATTGTGCCAATTGCATCGGGCTATAAGTATCCGCTTGTCCCATTGCTAAAAATAGCATGTTGGGAAGCGTACTATCAGCTCTTTGACCAATTGATTCGTGCATCAAATTGATACCTGTTGAGCTCCCAAGTCCAAATTGTGCGAAGAAATCACGATAACGACGTAAGACGCCTATATCGTATTGACCGATGGGTGAGCCGTTTGTAAAATTTGGAATCCCAGCCATCTCAAGCGTCTGTCTGACGAAGTAAATGTTACTTGACTGACTTAATGCGATGATTTCATTGACAAACCCCATATCTCTCCACGAGCTTATTGGCGGACTTCCTGGAAGGCGCAATGTTGCATCATATCTAGTTTGACCAATTCGCGTTACCCCAGCTTCAAATCCTGCTAATAGTGTCGCCGCCTTGATGGACGAACCTACTGAAAATGACCTTTGGAATGTTGCCATGGGATTATTCACCGTTCTATGGCGCCCACCAGCATCCGTTCTTAGTTCCTTACCGACCATCGCTAAAATTTCACCCGTATTCGGATTAAGCACAACGACATGAGCTTGTTCCATGAATCTAGTCGTCGATTCGTTTCGCTTAGCTTGTAAAAATCGACGTTCGACAATATCCTCAACCAGTTCTTGAAATTCAGCGTCAATTGTAAGGCTGATTCCAAAACCAGGATATCCCTCAACCAAAAGCTCAACATCACCATCTGAAACATAATATTGTGAAGGAAAGCCAGCTAATAAATGCTGGTAACTACTTTCAACATGCGAGGTTCCCACGCGACTATCAGGCGCATACCCCATTGCTAAGAAGTAGGCTTCCCGATCTGCTGGGATCCCTTGCCCATGTTCAGATACCGTACCAAAAATCGGGCTCCTACCTAAAACACTCGGATAGTTTCGCTGCCAATCTACACTAATATCAATCCCTGGCAAACGACTCAAACTTTCGCTAACAATTGCAATTTCCTCATCCGTTGGATTTTCTGTAATCATATTCGTCGTAAGTCCTGTTCCACGATTCATTCGAATAAAAATCGTATGAACTTGCTTTTGAAAATCTGTCAGGCGTTCTAAATGATCATCAGTAATTCTATTGAGTGTAAGTTGATAGGCCTCCGCATCCTCAAGTGCAGTCTGTTCTGCATCAGTCAAAAGTTCCCTCGCCTCATCAGGAAATTCCCACACAAACAAATCCTTCAAATCAAGCTCCCTCAATTCCGAAGTATCAACCTCTATCAATTCAGCCAAGTCATTGGCTACCGCGCGCATATTTTCAACGGGCGTATTCGGTAAATGTTGATAGGTAATAACACGAACAGCCGTATTGCTAACTAAAACCTCACCATGGCGATCCAAAATAATACCTCGTGGCACATCTCGCCTTAAATTTGCAGTCGTCGCCGTGTTCAAGTATGTCACAAAGTAATCAGCATACGTCAACTGGACAGCATAAACACCAACTAACAACACCAAAAATGCTACCAATGAGAGTAACTTTAAAATGTGAATCCGGAACACTAAGCTATTTGCACGTCGCAAAATTTCACCAAAAAAACGCCCAAATTTTTTCGTCTTTACCGTTTTTTGTTTTACTTGCCTCGTCTGCCTCATTCTCTTTACCATCAAACATCAAAACCCTTCAAGTGGCCAGAGCAGGCAAAAAGGCTGCCTGGTCTTTTCAACCCATCAATATATTAGCCTCAGCTCCGAGGAGGATGACTTCAAGAAAAAATATCTATTTCGATTATACCACTTTTCCATAAGTTTTTCTATTCAAGTAGAGTAACTGGATAAAATTTTTTGGTAATTATTATAAAAATCTAGCCATCGTGATTTTAACCATTTTTGATAACCTTGGATTATTTTAATTATATTGTTTTAAGACCTGATACTAATCTCTGTTTAAAATCGTCGTATATTTATCGGCGATATGATGATTTTAGATAGAGATTAGTATTAAAGGCCCGAATATTAGGTTTTAAGGTTTGAATGCCAATCTTGAGACGGTAATGAACTGTAATTTTTAAGCTTAGTAACAAGCCGACAGAATCCGCTAGCCTACCTATTTCGCAAATGATGACTACAAAAACTCTTCCACTAACATGTTGTCACGGTGTATCAATTTTTCTACAGCACTTGAAAATGCTGGGATATGCAAGACTTCGTAATACCCCTGGGAACCCTCTCTTTGACCCGCTTCATAGCGGTTCCAATTTTCCTTGCAATTTTCACTGAATTCAAGGATTCCAAATCGTACTAGCCAACCTAAATATGCTTTTAGTTGTGGCATGCTGTGTGAGTTAGTGTTGAATGAAAAATTTTTGCGCAAAAGCCTAACAATATCGCCAGAGGTAAAAAAATCACCTGGTGAAAACTCAGCCATAATGCTCATAAAAATATACGCTTGCCAAACAAATAACGGTTTTTTGAAACCCCGACCTAGGACTGGCCACCCGACCTCAGAGGGCAACAAGGCGACACTAACACCTTTTTTAGCACACAATATTGACAACCTGCGCTCGGCTTTTGAAAAATAAAACCATCCTCGCTCACGAAATCTCTTTTTTACAGCACGCCATTTTTTCCCCATGGTAGAGTCCACAAGATTTGCAGGATGCAACATGTCCTCAAAAGAAAGGTCTTTCAACTTTCTTCGAATCATCGTGGCAACAACCTCTTTACTCGTCAACCAAACAATATCTTCGATGAAAGTAACATGCTTTCTAGTCAAATCAAAATGAAACAACTTTTTCTGATTTTTTCCTGTCATCACACTTGCTAATACCGTAGCATGCTCACGAACGCGCACATCCCCTAGAAAAATCCAAATGGGTACAGTACCTAAACTTAGATAGCCACCTGTACGCTCGCGAAACTCACGCTCACTTAATGGACTTTTTTGAATTTCAAGCGCATACTTTTTCCCTCCAGATTCAAAATAAACATCTGCAATCCTCTTAATTTGAGGAAGTTGGTATTCAACATGAGCTGTGATGTCCTGGCTCGTGAGCCATTTAGTAAATAACAGTTTTGTTTGCAAATGCTCCTCACTTTCTCGCTCATAAAAAGTATATTTACAATCGCTCAGATGGGAGAAGTGCGCCTTGTTTTTCGTTCCCGCCTTCAATACCAGCTCTCGGCTACAATATGGACAAGAAAATCCCTTTTCTACTGATTGCTTCAAGCGCCTTATATCCTCATTTGAACACTTAAGTAGATCTATAATAACATCGCCTAACACTGCCTTTTGCATCAAAATCACCTCATCTAAATTTTTACTTTCACTTTTCCCCCTACTTATATATACGGGAAAAATTAAAAATTCCCTTTATTAAGCGTTTTCACCAAAGGAAAGAGGCTTTGGCGATGAAAACGGAAAATACAATTCTAATTCTGAAAACGATCAAAAAGAGAAAAAAAGGCAAAATAGTACAATTTGCACCACTTTGCCTATAAAATTTTATTTTATACTCATTCACTTGCGTATCTAATGCCCACTGAATAACTAATAAACCTTGATACAAGTGGTCATTTATCATATTTTTGATGTGGAGTCAAAAACGAGATTGACAGCTTCAAGATAAATCATGGTAATGAAATTATCAATATTTTTAAAGTCTCTAGCTCTGCGTTTAATCTTTTGAATGCGACTATTAATGCCTTCCATAGCTCCAGTAATAAATCACCCAGCACAAAGACTCCTTATGTGCTGGGTTCTAAAATTTCTACCAACATCTATCCGAAAAAGATCGGTATATTTTTCACACACGCACTAAAAAGACAAACCTGAAAGGTTTGCCCTCATGATGATTTTTAAGATTACTAACAGCAACTGCCAAATCCACGTCCACATCCACAGATGCAGAAAAAGATGATGAAAACGACTAATACGAGTCCCAAAGCTGCACCGCCACCACAGCCATAACCGCCGTAAATAGGCATAGGTGCACACGGTACGAATCCGCCACTATACATAAGTATTCCCTCCTTTGACATATCTTTGGTGTATATTTATATCCTATGTCTAAAAACCATATTTGCTATAGTCAAACATAACGTCGCTTAAACTAATGTCGTAGTAGCTTAAGATCCGTGGATTATTCAAATCATGTTAAAGAATTACTGGACGACTCATGCAACAGAGCAATAAGATCAAGCATACAGCTTTCGAAGCTGTATTTCATAAATTAAACCATTCATTTTCCAGAGATAAAACTTACAAGGGATATCATTTAATAACGCACGACGGATCAAAGGTCAATATATTTCCTGACCCAAATGATGCTCGTAACGTGATGGTACGAAATCGGGTTGATGAGTTTTAATACTAATTCGCATTTAAAATCTTACTAAAACTTGATCTTTCGAACCTATACTTTGTCAGAATTCAACCTCGCGTACCTGGAGGGGTCTCGAGTTAAATTCTTCCTCGTCTAGGCTGAAAATTTCTGCATTATGAGATATAGATTTTAAACACGAATTAGTATAAGTTTTAAAATTACAATATCAGATAAACATATATCAACCCAAATTTAAAACATCGAGATTTAACTTGCTAACATAAAACAGTCCAATTTCGTACTACCGCGACTCGTAATTATCGACAGGATAAAGTGGGGATCAAAGGTTTTTCCAATCTCAACCTCAATACAATGTATGATTTCTTAAACAGAAGGTACGTTGATGTAGACATACAAAATGGAAAATGAGCAAAACGATTACGAAACTATGAAAAAGATGGTTTGTCACGTCGCTACTGGGAAAGAAATTTATATTTCTAATCGTAGACACGAATCTTATAATCTATTCTCGCATATTGAAAACTGTGGGGAAAAACTATCTTATTCGGGTAACTGATAAAGAAAGCAATGGCATTTTAAGTAGTTTTAAACGACTTTCCCCAGAGAATGACGTGTTTGACATTGACATAAAACTGATACTCACACNTCGACAGACAAATTTTATAAAGGAAAATCTTCATATAGTATTGACTAAACGAAATAGAACTTATGTGATTTCCAATAAACTTTGATAGTTTCGACTATATCAATATTTGACTCATTCAGTAGAAAGTTCTTTATCGTTTTGGTTTTACTATATTTACAAATTCATGCCTACTAATCAAACACGATTTGAAAATCACTTATTAGTCAATAATGATGCTGCTTCTTGATCAATGATAACCATTACATCCGAATGCGTTCGTAAAATTGATGCTGGAAATTCATTCCTTACATCATTTCCTTCAATCATTTCTTTAATTGCTTCTGCTTTGTGAGCACCGCTTGCAATTAATAAAATTTGCTTTGCTCTCATTATCGTTTTAATTCCCATAGTAATTGCTTTGGATGGCACATCACTTTCAGACTCAAAGAAACGCTTATTTGCGGTAATTGTTTCTTGCGTCAACTCAGAAACATGAGTCGTTAAATCGAACGCTGATCCTGGTTCATTAAAAGCAATATGACCATTTCCTCCAATTCCAAGCAATTGTAAATCAGGAATATTATCTGTTAAAATTTGATCATAACGTTCACATTCAGCTACATAATCTGTTACCATTCCATTTGGTAAATGTGTTGCTTTGAAATTCAAATGATTAAATAAATTATTCTTCATAAAATAGGCATAACTTTGAGAATGTTGTGCTGGTAATCCAATATATTCATCTAAATTAACTGTGATTACATGTGAAACATCTGGCTTGTCCTCTCTAAACATTTCATAAATCCCTTCTGGTGATGAACCAGTCGCTAATCCTAATACAGCCTCGTCTTTTTCATTGATTGCTTTTAACATGAATTCATAGGCCAATTTTGAAATTTCTTTTTTATTTTGAACAATATATACATCCATATCTAATAACTCCTACGTTGACATCTGATTTTAACGTTTATAGACAACTTCCCCTTTTACAAGGGTTAAATGACAATTAAATTCATCATCAAGTAAAATAATATCCGCATCTTTACCAATTTCAACACTTCCTTTACAATCCGAAACATGTATCGATGTGGCAGGATTAAGTGATGCCATACTAATAGCTTCTGAAAGCGTTGCATCCGTATTTTTATAGAAATTATGCACAGCTTGATTTAAGGTGAGAACACTTCCTGCCAACGTCTCGTCTGCAAGACGTGCGATGCCATTTTTTACATAGGCTACTTGTTCGCCAAGATTGTAGAGACCATCTTTCATACAACCTGCACGCATACTGTCCGTAATCAGTACAATTCGATCTTTCCCTTTATTATTTAATACAAATTGAAAAAGATTTTTATTCACGTGCACCGTGTCTGCAATTAACTCCGTAAATACATCATGTTGCAGAGCCGCACCAACAATTCCAGGATCCCGATGATGTAAACCTGTCATCGCATTAAATAGATGCGTGACATGAGAACAACCACATTTAATTGCTTTACTTGCTAATTCATAATTTGCTTCACTATGCCCAATCGATAAAATTACGTCTGTTTCAGCTTTTATTCGTTGCGTAAACTTAAAATCAGAATCCATTTCTGGAGCATAAGTTATAACTTTAATCACATCTGAAAAATCCTTAATCCATTTATAGTCAGGTGGAATGACAAAAGCTGCATTTTGCGCTCCCTTATACTTTTCATTGATAAATGGACCTTCTAAATGTGCCCCTAATACCTCTGCACCAACCAGCACCTTTCCTTGTAAACTTTTTATCGCTTCTAATGATCGATAAACATCTTCACGGGGCATTGTCATTGTTGTCGGTAAAAACGATGTCGTTCCATATTGTGCAATTGATGCAGAGATTACTTTAATCGCATCAACAGTACCGTCCATGACATCAGCACCCATACTTCCATGAATATGAATGTCAATAAATCCAGGGGCAATTATTAAACCTTTTGCATCTATTATCTCTACATTATCAGGTACAACATCTGTAATGCTGATGATTTTCCCTTGCTCAATGATTAATACTTTATTTTCTAATAATTCGTTCGGTGTTATTATTCTTCCATTTACGATCACCTTCATTTAATTATCAACTCCATCAAACCATGCTTTATATTAATTGTAAACTAAAATCATTATTAATAGTAGATGAATTTTCCATTCTCCAGTTTCAGGTCGCAATGTTTGTCAATTTTTTACGGTCAAAATAAATCCTGTAACGAATACTCATTTTTCTTGTGTTTCAAAGATTTTTGTTATAGTGAAAAATCGTGTTGATTATTATTTGTTACATACTTCCGTATATGCCAATATGAGGATAAGGGGCGCTTATCAACACGAAATTGCACTATCGCAAAGATTTTCTAAGTTTTGATAAACTCGCTTGCGCTTTTACTCTATCTAATTTCAACTCATAGCCCTCCTGATAAAAGCTTAACATAATCGCTAGCATTTTTACCATAATAAGTGCCAAAAAACGTGACATATCTAGGTCGTGTCGACGCAAGAATAAAAACATCATCTTTTTATCGATTTACGTTCGTCCGTCGTTAAAATTCTTTGACATATGTCCGATATGCCTACAAAATCTTGCCTTGTTTAGAAGCTAATAAGCTTAAATTCTGGCATTCTGACTTGTGTCGACACAACCTAGAACATGTTAGTCCGAGTCAACAACCCGAACCAATAATGTAAAATGGAAAAATCGGTTCAAAGATATTGTGATTTTAGATAAAGATTAATATTACAAGTGTCACTTGATACCTTGTCTATTGGATAAAACATTTCGAGTTCAAATTCGTCTAGACAAAATTGATGATGAATTCTTATAGAAAAAGAACCTAGTACACCAACCCGAAATTAACTTATCCAAGTACCTGATAAAAATTCCAAATGTCATTGTCGGCTCCTCGAATTTTGAAATTTTTATTTAAACGTTATTGGATAGTTAATTACAAGCCAGTACACTAGGGTTCTTTTTTCACATATAATGAATATGTTCTTTATATTTTTCAAATATAGCCTCATTGGCCTTATCGCCGCCATCAACATTTGCACTTCGAAATACAGGCGGTTCAATGCCAAGTTTTAATAAATTATCCACCGTGCTAATAACAATCATATTAACAATCATACACCCAATAACGGATGACGTTGGAGCAATTTTTTGATTCATACCAACAAGTTGTATACATGAGTCTTCAAATTCTCCATGATTATCAATAACAATATCTGCATATTCATATAAATTCTTCCCAGATGGATGTCTAGATGTAACTTTTTTTGTGTATTCCATATTTGTAATCACAATGACACGCATCCCTTTTTCTTTTGCAGCGATTGCCATATCAATTGAAACTGTATTTCGCCCTGATACCGAATGAATCAAAATGGTATCACCCGATTTAGCTTTTGAACCATCAAGAATAACATTGCCAAACCCGTCAAGACGTTCCATTTGTGACGTTACAGTAACAGGTCTTGTATTTAACATCAAAGTTGGACTAAATAGCGGGTTAATTAATGCCAATCCACCAGTTCGATAAAATAATTCTTCAGCTAAAATACCTGCATGTGATGCACCGAAAGCATATAATGTATTACCGCTTTTAATTGTTTGTGCAAATAATTTACCAATCTCCTCAATGTTGCACCTCTGTTGATCAATTACATTTTTTTGCATATCCTGAATTTTTTCATAATATTTACCAATATAATCCATTTGTTAATCCGCTCCTTTATCTAAAAAATTTCTAACCACCAAAAATCCTTGCGATCAATCCACCTAACACCCCTAGGATTGAAAAGTCGTTCCCACCAAAAATTAACATCCAATCAGCGATAGTATCCGCAAAAAATGGCAATGATAATCCCATAAAAATCATCATAACCACGCCCGCAACTGCCGAACCTACAATTGCACCTTTTAATCCACCAGTTGCATTAGCAAATACTGCACCTGTTCCGATTTCAAAGAAACACGTTATAATAAGTGGTAAAATAACAAACGAGAATGCACCTGTTGTTCCGATGATAATTAATGTCAATGTTGATGTAATCATTGATACGATGAAACCAATAATTACTGCATTGGGTGCATACGGGAAAACTAGCGGACAATCTAACCCTGGCACGGCATTTGGGATAATTTTATCGGAAATTCCTTTAAACGCTGGTACAATTTCCGCCAGCATCATACGTACTCCTTGAAGCATAACTGTTAAACCAGCTCCGAAACTAATTGATTGCATAAAGGCATGAAGAATAACATTATTGTCCGCCTCAAGAACCACACCTGCCACCTGTCCTTGAACGGTTAAGATTACAATAATAGCAAGATAAGCAATAAAAATAACTAATGTTGATGTAATCGTAATCTCACGCAAAAACTCTAAAGACTTCGGAAATTTAACATCTTCAGTTGATTTTTCCTTGTTTCCTACTAATTTCCCAACATAAGCTGCAATTAACGATAAACCAACGGTTGGATGACCTAATGTGAATGAATCACTTCCAGTCGTCAACTTAACTAATGGACGAACGAGTGCCATACTCACTACCATATAAAGTGTTGTTGCAATCACTGAAAAAATTACTACACCTATTCCAGACATTCCTGCATTAATACCTACTGACATGAACACAACTGGGAACCAAAACAACATATGTCCAGTTAAAAATACATTTTTCCACTTTGTAAACCTTGCAATTATTAAATTGAGGATAAATGCTGATAACATAACGATTCCAATATCTGTTCCATATGTTGCTAAGAATGTATCCATCCCATATGTCATCGTCTCAGGCGCAAATGTATACTCTGCTGGCATTTGATAAACCACGCCAAATGCACCAGCGAGCGGTAAAATCGAACCAACAAGAATTCCAACACCTATGTCTAAAATAACAACACCGACAATTGTCTTAACTGTTCCACTAATAATTTCAGTAAACTCTTTCTTTTGAATCAAAAGCCCCATAAAAGCGATTAATCCCAAGAAAATTGCTGGCTCACGTAAAATATCATTGATAATAAAATTCATAACATTTTGCATACTGTTCACGCTCCAATAAATTAATAATTTTTATTAATCCAACAACCTTTTAATAATGTCAATTCCCGCTTCTTCAATTTCATTTGTGTCCATGAAATTCTTAACCATTGCAATTGGTGTCTGCGTTTGGTTTTTCATCTTCTCACCTAACTCATAAGAAGTAAAAATCACGTCACATGTTAACGATGGAGCTGAACCAACATCCGATGTTTCAACAGTTGCTACAATATCGTACTTTTTAAGCACTTCCTCAACTTTCATCTTCAATAGCATAGATGACCCTAAACCAAAACCACATACTGTAATAATTTTTAACTTTGTCATTTTCTTACACCTCTTTCATTTTACCTAGTACAAGACTTCGTAATTAATGACACAATACCGTTTAAATAAAAATTTCAAAATTCGAGGTGGCGACGTCGCCTCGTACTAGAACAGTACGTAAGGAGGAGCCGACAATGAAGTTTGGCATTTTTATCAGGTATTGGATCATTAATTGCGGGTTGGGGTACTAGTTGCATCTCACAAGCCTTTCTTAATACGGTTGTCTTGTTAAGAAAAAAGTGAGATAGCTTCTTTGGCCAAAGCCTGACATATTCACCTCAATTTTTCCTCATTTAAATTTTTCGCATTTAAATATAAATGTTTCAAAAATTTTTAAAGTTTTGACACATTCGCTCACACTGTTTCTTTATTAGGATTTGAAAAGTGTAATGTGCTTAGAAAATACGATAATTTTAGATAAAAATTTGTATACGGCTACCGATTTAATATTTTAATGACTTCATCGGTAGAATTTGCTTTTGACAACTGATTGATTGTTTGAGGATTCAATGATGTAGCTAGTTCGCCTAGTTGTTGTAGATGACTCTTATCATCAGTTGCACAAAATGCAAATACCAACTTTACTGGATCATTGGCAACTGAACCAAATTCAACAGGTTCAGCTAAAACCACTAAACTCATATCTGCTTGATTTACTTGAGCGCTAGGGCGTGCATGCGCCAATGCAACATGCGGGGTAATAACAATATACGNTCCTAACTCNTCAATAGAAGTAATCATTGCATCTGTATACAGCGTTGTACAACTACGAGCATCTACAAGTATTTGTCCTGCCGCTTTTATCGCTTCTTTCCATGTGTCCACTTTAACACCAGTTCTAATATGACTTACACTTAACATAGTTCCCTCTCTTTCAAGATGTGACTTTTTTCATTTGTAATTTCTAAAATTTCTTGTTCAAATGAAGCATTCAGCAATCGATTAATACTATCCCTACTTTCAAGAATGCTAACGAGATTCATAAATAATTTTGACCCCTTATGAAGCGCCGCCAAAACAATAAAACAACTTACCGACACACCATGTATATCACCTAGCACAAGAGGCTTTTTTAGTGTCAAAATGCTCATCCCCTCTTTTATAACTCCAGCATTAGGTGATGCGTGAACAATTGCAATGTCAGGAATAAAAACCATGTAAGGTCCAAATTTTTCAACTGCTTCTATCATAGCCCTCATATAATTTTTACTAACAAATTCATCTTCAATTAAAGGATTTGCTGCCATTTCGATGGCTGATCGCCAACTGCTCACCTTTTGTTGTAATTGAATTTGATTAGAACATAACAAATCGCTGAATGCCAAAATCTCTGTTGGTGAATCTATTATAAGATGTGACAATTGCTTCTTACTTGTAGCATTGATAACACGTTTTTTCAATGTTAACACATCGTCTATTCCTAATAGTGGATTAATAAGAATCACATCTTTTTCAATTAATGGCAACGTAACTGTCGATATAATAAAGTCTACTTCATCAATCAAATCAGATGTAAGTTCCGATAGACCAACAGGACCTAGTATGCTTAATTCTGGCATCATCACTTTCAATCTGGTCGCAAGCAAATTTGACGTGGCAAGCCCAGAATGACAGGCAACTAAAGCTTTAGGCATATAACCAGTCTTGCTTACCATTTCAAAACAAGCACTAATATGCATTGCAATATATGCAATTTCATCATCAGGAAAGTTCAAATCATAATCATGTTCTAATTGTGTTATCATCTGCTTACATGTTTCAAAAATAAAACGATACTTATACTTAATCGACTCTGTCAACGGATTTTTAATGGCTTTTCCTGAACGCAAACGATGGATTGCAACATTAAGATGTAATTTCAGACCACTCAAAAATCTGGTATTACCTACAAAATCAATTCCCAAACGAATACTTGCTAACCTCGCAAACTCTCGAGTTAATTCCATAGCATCGTTGTGAACAATATTATTCTTTTCTGAATCTGGTAAATAAATCACTTGAGTATTGCGTATTTGATGTAACACAAAAATCGTTTCTTCAACAGTAAGCGTTAATCCAACATTTTTAAAGCATAATCTTATTATTTCAAAATCCTCTGAAAGAATTGCTTTTTTAGTTTCATTATAATCATAAGTGATACTATAACCTTGACTTATTCTCAACTGTTGATAACAAAGGGTTAAAACAAGTTCTTTACTACCTTGATCACTAAATTGAACAGCCGTTTCTTTTTGATATGCTATAATCGCATTAATAATTTTATCTTCATGATAATGGGAGAGTTTTTTAGCAAAATAGCTCTCTATCTCGTCACCTATTAATGGATTCAGTTTAAATTTTGCCATTCTTATTTGATTTTCCGTTCCTTGAACTCGGATCCCAACCGACGAACGCCTATCTAAAGACAAACCCGCATCCGCAAAAATTTTTTTCACTTCATCTAACGATTGAATAATTTTATTTCGACTCACTTGTAGCTCGTCTGCAAGCTTCGTAACTGTTAGTGTTGAATTAAGTAAAAGGCACGTTGCAACTAAACAGGGAAAATCAAGGCTAACAATGTTGCTTTCTATAACCGCAAGTAATGCTTTTTTACGTTGATCATCTCCTTCAATGGTCATACCGCTTATTCGATTTCTAAGTAGGTTTAAACCTTGCTTTTTAATGTTATATTCAATCGCATCTAAATCATAGCGAATTGCGCGTGTACTCACTCGATAAATGTCACTCAAATGACGAGAAGTTATCTGTTCAACATCGGTCAAAATTCGCTTGATTATTTGAAATTGCCGCTCTGTTAAATTCAACATTTTTCTCTCCTTCTTTTGTTCTCGTCAAATTTCTTATGACACAAGATTATTATAATCCCTTTTAACATCTAAAATCTACACCTTTCAACTTCCGTTTTTGTGACAAAAAATGACAATTGACAAAAAATCATTTCCTTTAAAAAATCCATAATCATCGTGTAAATTTTTAACAATATCATTATAGAGGGGAAAAACAATCATAAACATTGTTGCATCGACATTTATGACTGTTTTGACATACCTTAGAAAGTACAAGAAATTTTTCAAATCAAGACAATACAGAAATTTTGGACAATGAACTGCACAAAGATTTCTTACTTAATTGATTCTACTTTTTTTGTATGAAACCAATTTATACTAATTCTGTTTTGAAACGAGAGTTATCTGTAGATTATTTTTTTTCTACTAATAGGCAAAGTCCGCAAGCGAACCTAGAGAGTATGTAAGGGCTTTGATGACAACATAGAATGGAAAATTTATCACAAATAAGTGCTATTCTAATCGTTAATTAGGTAGTATTTGAAAACTGGTTTTTCCTCATCAAAGTGCATCAAAAATGATAGTTTCCATACTTAAAAGTCCACCAAATAAGACATTTTAAATGAGATTTATCCACTATTAAAAACTATAATTTGACTTTTCAAACACTACCTAGTGCACCAGTTCGTAATTAATTATCCAATAACGTTTAAATAAAAATTTCAAAATTCGAGGAGGCGACATCGCCTCGTACTAGAACAGTATGTAAGGAGGAGCCGAC
>JGI990J12352_1000124_pt1 | contig 17434 bp, 12 predicted proteins | sample Intmic4MA4BA4MSA_FD_12352 | JGI IMG/M metagenome (IMG submission 12352) | reverse complement strand
TTTTTGTGTAAAGTGTAGCGTCTTAAAATTAATAGGACTTTCTCGTGAAAATTAAGAAGAAAAAATCGGGAATAAGCCGAAGACTAGAACCTGATTTGTCAAAGTTGCTTAAACTTTGTGGGTTGTAGATAACTTAGGGCACTCAAAAACTGAAAATTCCTCGGAGGGCTTTTTTATGGGCAAAAGCTCTTGTTTTCACATTTCATCTCTTTTTTTACCTTTTTCACTGCTTTGCTTTTTTTCCTTAACAAGACAGCCCCTTAACGACTCGTACTAGGAAAGTATGTGAGGAGACGCTGACGATGAAGTTTGGAATTTTTTTCAGGTTTTGGGTTGTTAATTACCGTGTTTTGTATTAGTTGACTTTTAAAATGACGTTTCTTTGTAGATAATTTTTTCCTTCTACTAGGAGACGCAGGGCGCAGCGTACTTGAAGAATACATAAGTCCAAGACGACAACGTAGAATGGGAAAATCATCTCAAATAATGGTGGTTTTAGGGTTCAATTAACATATGCTAAGTTTTGACAAAGTATAGATTGCAAAGGTCAAATTTTAGTAAGATTTTAAATGTGAATTCGTATGAATTGGCGATATCATTATCTTTATGCGGATGTTCTACCTTATCGCTTCTCTTGTTTTGGTATCGAAAAAGTGAGCTTTGTTCATGTCAATGGCAAGTTCAATTTTGTCATGCATCGTTATACCAGTGCGTGCATCTAATTTAGCAACGATTTGTTTTGTTCCCAATTTTGTATAAATAATTAATTCATGACCGAGCAATTCTGAAACTTCAACTTCTGCGGTGTACTTTGCTTCGTTGTAGGCTTCGACGACAAGAATTTCACTATGAATATCTTCTGGTCTAATACCAAAAATGATCTCCTTACCTACATAGCCTTTTGTATTTAATGTTTTATATTTACCTTCTGGGATTTTAAATTTCAAGTTGTCTACAATGAAATATCCATCCTCGACTTTACCTGAAATAAAATTCATAGCTGGTGCACCGACAAATCCAGCAACAAAAACCGAAGCTGGGTTGTTGTAAATCTCCTTTGGTGACCCGATTTGTTCAATGATTCCATCTTTCATAACAACAATACGTGTTGCCATTGTCATTGCTTCTGTTTGGTCGTGCGTTACATAGATTGTTGTTGTTTCTAAGCGCTTATGTAACTTGATAATTTCTGAGCGCATGGACACACGAAGTTTTGCATCTAAATTTGACAAAGGCTCATCCATTAAGAATACATTGGCATTTCGAACAATTGCTCGCCCTAATGCAACACGTTGACGTTGCCCTCCAGATAACGCTTTAGGTTTTCGATTTAAATATTCTTCAAGCCCTAAAATTTTAGCTGCATCTCTAACTTTTTTATCAATTTCAGCTTTTGGTGTTTTACGAAGCTTCAAGCCAAATGCCATATTGTCATATACGCTCATATGCGGATAGAGTGCATATGATTGAAATACCATCGCAATATCACGATCTTTTGGCGCTATTTCATTCATTAATTTTCCGTCAATGTAAAGTTCACCTTGCGAAATTTCCTCAAGTCCTGCAATCATGCGAAGTGTTGTTGATTTCCCACACCCTGATGGCCCGACAAACACGATAAATTCCTTATCCTCAATTTCTAAGTTAAAATCCGTAACAGCTGGTTTTTGACCCCCTGGGTAAGTTTTGTAAATGTTTTTTAATTGTAATTCAGCCATTTTAATTCTCCTTTTCTTGGGTGGCGCAGACTCATTTGTCTTCAACGAAATGAGCTGCGTCTTTAAAATTGTATATAATCTTTATACTTTTTTAATCGAATAGTCATCCCCATTTACAAAGATATCATAAATATCTTCAAGATATGCCAGCTTAAATTTGATTGATTTGATTTGTCGTGGAAGTTTTGGATTTAATGAGAGCTCTCCTTTGTCAAAGCGCAGGTCGCAAAATCCATAAAGGATGTTCATTAGCGTTCCGCCCATTGATGCAGTATGCAGACCATCTTTTGTATTTTTATGCAAATTATCTAAGTCACAACGTGCATTTTCTAAGAAGTATTGATAACTTTTTTCAATATTTCCTGCTCTAGCATGTACAATAGAAAATGCTGAATAAGATAGCGATGAATCATGTGTTGTTACTTCGTCATAATACTCAACTGAACGCTTTACGACGTCTAAATTCTCTTCTTTTGGAAATAACATTAATGCCATGATGGCATCTGCTTGCTTTGAGACTTGATAACGATAGATGTGAAGAGGATGGTAGTGTAGCAGGAGCGGAAATTTTTCTTCGTCTTTAAATGGCCATCTTTCTTTGTTTAAGAAATCACGATCTTGGGCGATGATACCAAGTTTTTTACAGAATGGTTTTTCCATTTTTTTTGAATATTCATCCATCAATTCGAGTTCTGTCTCGTCAATATTCAGCTTTTCAGACAGCGCTGTCCATTTGACAGCGTCTGCCTTTTGCAAGATTTCCCCAAGCTTTACGGTCCATTCGAATTGATGCTTGACCATGATGTTTGTGTAGTAATTGTCGTTGACTAAGACGGAGTATTCGTCGGGGCCAGTGACTTTGTCGATATGGAATTTTCCATTTCTCGTATAACCAATTTCCATGAATAAACGTGAAGTTTCGAGGAGGATTTCGAACCCACCTTCGAAGAAAATATCTGTGTCGCCAGTGGATTCAAAGAAGCGGGTGAAGGCAAATGCGATGTCGGAGTTGATATGGTGTTGTGCAGCCCCTGCTTCGAAAAATGGAGAGGTTTCGCGTCCAGAAATGGTGCGCCATGGGAATAATACGCCTGATTTATAACCAAACATTTCTCGATTTTCTCTGGCTTTTGGTAGGGTGTTGATTCGGTATGTTAGGATTTGTCTGGCGAGTTCTGGGGCGAAGTGGAGAAACATGGGAAAAATATACATTTCTGTGTCCCAGAAATAATGTCCTTCATAGCCACTACCGCTCAGCCCCTTAGCTGCAATACTTGTCGTACCATTTGTACCAAGAGATGAGAGTAAGGAGTATGTCCCAAAGTTGACGCTTTCTTCGATATCAATGTCGGCAATGATTTCAACTTTAGATATGCTCCAAAATTTACTTAAATAGTCTTTTTGGAGTTGTTGATGTTGCTTGAATGAAAGATTGAATCCATCGTGTGACTGTGCTCCAAATACATAACTGAATGTTTTTGTGAATGTATTTGACCTTAGGTTGCTGGTTAGGACAACTTTATCATCTAATACTTCTGTTGTTGTATTTTCTTCACTAAGATTCCAAAAGCAACTTGCTTCAAGACCCGAAGTTGAAGCTTTAAAATGGATAGCTTTTCCAGCTTCTTCAACTTTGGTGATTTCTATTTTTTGCAGATCATGACTCATACGTGGGTCGTTTTTATCAATCGTTTTAATTGGGTGGAAGTTGAGGTGTGTTATAAGTTTAATGGGTTTGTCATGATTGATTTTTTCAAAGTCATAGTGCATAGTAAAAATATTTTTACATGAAAAAGAGGCTAGGCGGATCATTTTTATTTTTGTTTCAAGGCCTTTTGGTGATATCCATGTTAGCTCTCTGACTGTTTGTCCAGCTTCCATGTCTAAGTATCTTTGCGAGCTTTTAATCTCGCCAGCATTTATACGAAACGTCTCGTTACCAATTTCAATTAACGTTGTTTGACCATCTACAACACTAATCATGGTTTCTCCAGTTTCGGTGAATCCATGGAATCTCTCTGGATACTGAATTTTCTTTGTTTCATAAAACCCGTTGATATAGGTTTCTCGATTGGTATTGAAGTGATCATAATAGTCTTCTTCCAAGTTTCCACGAACACCTAGATAGCCATTGCCGTTAAAAAGTAGGCTTTCTGCTTTTTCAAGGGTTTCGATGTTGTAATCATTTGCATATATTTTCATTGACTGCGCTCCTTGTCTATCTTTTTCATTAATTTGAAATAGGCGCCCCCCTCATCTTCTCCTTCAAACAAAATAGTGGTAAAACCTTTCTTTTTATAGAGATGACATGCAGTCGTATTATCTTTGTCGACGCCAATTGCAATTTCTGTAAATCCAAGTGATTTAGCTTTTTCAATTAAGAAATCAATGATTTGTCCGCCTATGCCTTGGTTGCGGTAGTTTTCGTTTACCATGAGGCGTGACATATAAATTCGTTGATTAGCAATCGTGTAATCAGGGTCACTATTTTTATAAACAAGTGCGCCTTCACCGATAAATTTCCCATCTCGTTCGTAAACATAAATCATTCGATTACCGCTAGTAAAATCTTCAAAGAAATCTTCAGATTGAGGTGGACTCGCCATTTCCCGAATCTCTTTACATTTTTCATATTCATCCATTTTAAGCTCTCGAATCATATAAACAACCTCTTTGTAGAAAAAATTCCCTTTCAGGTGATGATAATTATGGTAGAATGTACGTATAATAGAAAAAGACACGGAATAAAAATGTCGACAGTTTTGTCGATTTTTTATTTAAATTGAATTATCTTTGAAAGCGTGGGTTTCCCCACCAATCAGGAACTAATTCACTTAATCTAACAGTAGTATTATCTTCCAGATTAATCAATATTTCCATGTCTTTACTGTCTGGATGTAGTTGCATGAGGTATTCTCGACATGCGCCACACGGAGAAATGACTCCACCATCATACATGACACAAACTAACTTCGTAATTTTATTTTCGTTATTTGTAATCATATTTGCAATGGCATTTCTTTCGGCACACATCCCCAAGTTACAGGATGTATCAATGCAAACACCAACATAAATATTTCCTTTATCAGTTAAAATAGCACTCGCTACTTTACCAGCACTAATAAACGGGGAGACTTCTCGTGGATTTAAGGTCTCATTAGCAATCTGATATAATTCTGTCCATGTCGTGTTCATATCAATCCCCCCCTTTTCCAAGTAGATAGCAAATTCATTCTTTCAAACACCTAAAAAAATGTTACGATTCCGAGCGTGTATTAAATTAAGTAATACTCTTAATGACATCGATTGTTAATTCTTTTGTTGATGGTAAAACCATATCCGCACGGTTTAAGCCTTCGCTTGTACCGATAGCGATTGAGAACATTCCAGCATCGTTAATGGCTGTTACGCCAGCTACTGCGTCTTCGATGCCGATACAGTTTTCTGGCAGGACGCCAACTGCTTCGGCTGCTTTTAGGAACACTTCTGGGTGTGGTTTTGAGTTTTCGATGGTTGATGCATCAACAATGTGGTCAAAGTAATCTTCGATTTTTAAGGCATTGGTTACTGCAAAAGCATTTTTAGAAGCGGATGCCATCCCAATTTTAAAGCCAGTAGCTTTTAATTGTTTTAGTAATTCTTCTATATCGGGAAGCAAATCTTCAGGGCGTACTCGTTTGATGAGTTCAACATAGTGACTGTTTTTCTTTGTTGCTAGGGCTTCTTTTTCTTCTAAGGTGAAGTCATTTTGGCGATTACCTAATTCTAAGATTCGCTCTAGTGAGTCCATGCGTCCAACGCCTTTTAGTTGTTCGTTAAATTCACGATCAAATGGAATGCCTAATTCTTCCCCCAATTGTTTCCATGCTAGGTAATGGAATTCTGCTGTATCTGTAATGACACCATCTAAGTCAAAGATGACTGCTTGAAATTTACTCATGTTAAAACTCCTTTAATTTGTAAGTGTGTTCAACTTATTACATAATATTTTCTCAGACGTGGACACTGACTAAGTGTCTACGCCCTTTGAATTATCTTTGAAAATTTTTCAACTTAAACTGCTTCTATTTGCCGTAGGGATTTTTTTGATAGGACTAGTAGCAGGATTGCGAGTTTTGCCAGTCCGACAATCATCATGACGGCTGTGGGGGAAAATTGGTCAGCTAGGTAGCCACCTAGAATCCATGCAGGTATTAGGCATAGGTTTGTTAGGAGTTCAAATACTGCGAATACTTTGCCTACGTCTTTGGTTGGGATGCTTAGGTGGAATATGGTTTGTCGTGAGGTATCCCAGAAGGAGTTGCCAAGCCCGCTGATGAAAACGCCGAGTATGAATACCCCGATGTGGGGGATGGTTGAAGATATGATGACGCCTAGTGCATAAAAGATTGCGCCGCCAATATAGGTAATCCCTAGCTTTTTTAGTTTTTTGTTACGAGCGAGATAGATAGATGTGATTAGACATCCTATGCCAAAGGCGGCACCTTGTAATCCATAGCCAAAGGCGTTGCTAATTTCGTCAATTAAAATTGGAAATGCTGCCCAGTAAAAACCCATTAAAAATAGACAAGTCAGTTCTAGTATTACGACGAGCTGTATGTTGTTTTTGGCGTTTTTAATGAGTTTGAGGCTTTCGATAAATTGCAATTTGGAATTTGATGCTTGGTTAGATTTTTTTGATTGCCATTTTGCAAGCCAAATGAGTAGAGTTGATGCTAGGGTTGTTATTGCATTGATCATGAGGGCGAAGATGACGCCAAATGATGCCACGATGAGTCCGCCAAGTGCCCATGATGAGATTTGTACTAATGAACCAGATACGCCAAATGTTGCGTTTGCATTCACTAATTGGTTGCGTTCTACGACTTCGGAAATGCTTTTTCGTTGTGCAGCACTGCTACAGGCGTTAAGGAATGCTACCGTTGCTGAAATCGTGTAAAATGCAAGGATTGGTAAGGTTGTGTAATTGATAGTTGCTACTACCAAGAGCAGGATGATTCCACGTAATACGCCTGTAATTAGCATAATCTGACGCGTACTCCATACGTCTACTTTCTGAGCAATAAAACTCGAACCAAGTATTCTGCCTATCATTGCCGAAATGGCAATGCCACCTGCAAGTAAGGCAGAGCCAGTAGATTCTACTAGATACCAAACGATAGCAACATCATAGAAACTATCGCCAAATGATGCTAGAAGTTGTGATAGCCAAATTTTTAGAAATGTGGGATTAGTTTTGAATAGTTTTTTTTCTATGCTCATTTTTATTTTCCTGCCGTGTTTAGTATGGTCTTTTTCTGCAGCAGCTATGGATTCTATAGCTGCTGTAATAGTTAAGACGCTGTCTAGCTTCGACTCATAGCCTGTCTAGTTTCAGCTCACAGTCTTTCTTAATTCTCTCATTTCCTTTTTGTTAGCCTCTGGCTAAAAAATGAAAACTTCAAGATTTGCGCAAGCCTGACATATTCGTCTCAGCTTTGATTGAAGCGCCAGAAGTACTCTTTAAAAATGCTTTTTCTGCTCACTACTCACTTATTTATCCCCACCAACGCGAAAGCCTTGCATGAAGTACTTGTTTAGTATTATGTACAATATTAGGATTGGGATGAGTGTGATGACTGATCCTGCCATGACAAGGTTCCATTGTGTTGCGTATAGGTCATTGAACATTTGAAGTCCAAGTGGTAAGGTGAATAAATGTGGACTTGAAATATATAAAAGTGGTCGCATAAATTCGTTCCATACTGCTAGGAAGGAGAAAATTCCTTGTGTCGCAATCGATGCCCGTGCCATTGGAATAACGATTTTGAAGAAGACTTGGAATCTGTTTAGACCGTCTAGCGCTGCTGCTTCTTCGATGTCTCTTGGAAAGTTGATGAAGAATTGTCGCATCATAAAGATGAATGCGAAGTTGATAGCACTTGGTAAAATTAGAGCCCAGTGTGTATCGAGCAATCCAATATTTCTCATAATTAGGAAATTTGGAATTAATAAGATTTGTCCTGGAACCATAATCAGTGCTAGAATTAACATGAATAAACTCTTCTTTCCTGGGAAAGATAGGCGAGCTAGCGCATATCCTGCCATTGAGTTGAAGATGACATTAAGTGCGGCAGCTACTCCAGCAACATAAAGTGAGTTCCATATCCAATTTACGAAGTTTTCGTCTCGTGTAAAAAGGTGAATGAAGTTATCAAGTGTCGGTTCTTGCGGTAGAAGTGTTAAGCCACCACCAACGATTTCAGCATATGTCTTAAAAGATGAAAAGACAGCCCATAAAAATGGATATAAAGTAATTAAAGCATATAAAATTAAGATGATATATAAAAATATTCTTGTCCATTTTTTCTTCATATCTTAAACACCTTCTAGTATAATGACTCTTCTTTGTTAATCTTTCTTGTAATCATTGAAACGATAAAAATTAAAATAGCTAGTAAGATTGCAAGTGCTGATGCGTAACCCATTGTACCTCTTATTTGGAATGCAAATTGATAAATAAGAAGTGATATTGTTAAAGTTGCATTCATAGGTCCCCCTGTGCCACCTGAGATGATAAATGCCTGATCAAAGATTTGAAAGCATCCTATGATTCCCATAAGTAATACATAATTAGTAACAGGTACTAGGTTAGGTACAGTGATTTTCGTGAATTTTTTCCAAGCATTTGCCCCATCAAGTGAAGCAGCTTCATATAAAGAAGTATCAACATCTTGAAGGCCAGCTAGATAAATGGTCATAAAAAATGGAACAGTTGACCATACATTCATAACCATAATTGTATTAAGAGCGAAGTTAATATCACCGACAAAATGAATCGGTGCTTCAATTAATCCCCAATTAATTAAAAAACTATTTACTGGTCCATTAACAGCAAATAAAAACATAAAAATCATCGTCAAAGCTGCACTAGATGTCAGTGTTGGTAAAAAATAAATGGTTCTAAAAGTCTTTTGAAATTTAACACCTGAATTGAGGACAGAAGCCATGACAAGAGCAAGAAATGTTTGTACAGGCACAACGAACGCGACATATCTTATCGTATTACGAAGTGCAATCATTAATCGTTCATCATTAAATGCTATTCTGTAATTTTCCAATCCTATCCATTGGAAAGTTCCTGCTAGTAAATTAACTCTAGTAAATGATAAGTATATGGCATATCCCATTGGAATTATTGTAAAAACGCCGATAATAATAAGAGTAGGCATCATGAAACTATATCCTTGGATATTTTCCCTTGTTTTTGCTTTCATTAATAATCACGTCTTTCTTTATCCAAAATTGCATCGTAGCTCATACAATGTACGCATCGCACATTGCATTAAACCACGATGCAATTCGGTCTCATTAAATCTTATACTAATCTCTATCTAAAATCATAGCATCTTTGTGGCTATTTTCCCATTCTACATTGTTTGAAACGGACATTAAGTACTTTGGCACGAGGAATACGAGTAAGTGTAATCAAAATTAGACAAATTTTACTAGTTGTAGTTGGATGATAAAAAAAGTAACTGACAAATACACAACGATTTCAAACAGAACTTAGTATTATTACTGCATATGTACCTCAATCTCATCGTTTGCAATACGCATAATTTCTTGCATAGCTTCTAAAAGTGTTAATTCGCCTGATAAGGCTCCAGGGAAGATGTTGCCATATTCACGGTATACAATAGGCAAATTAATTCCATGTTGCCAAGGTGTTGCATAAGCACCTGCTGCTGCAAACGGCGCCATAATTGGATCATTCGTAATGTCTAAATATTCAGCTACCGATATGCGTGATGGTAATAAACTAGCACCATCAGCCATAATAGTTTGCCCCTCTACCCCATTTACAAAATTCATGAATAACCACGTTGCACCTTGGTTATCAGATGCAGCATTCATTGACCAAGATACAGTAAATGCCATTGAACCTTGGTTACCGTTCATCGTTGGTAATTCCATAACACCGAATTCAACCTCAGGGAAATTTTGTTGCACATGAGCGACTGCCCAGTTACCTTCAATCATAATGGCAACATTTTCAAGTCCAAAAGAATCTCCTGACCAATCATTCCCAAGACCATCCGGTGTATCTAGATGGCCAGCTTGGTAGGAATCAACTAATAATTGCATATAATCTAGTTGACCATCTTCATCTAAAATAGCGAATCCATCAGTATCCATAATAGCTGTCCCACTAGCTTCTAACGCAAACACATGGCGAGCCAGACCTGCCTGAATAACACCTGGTGTAATATCACCTGGTAACCCTGCCGCAAGTTCTTCTAAGAATGCTGGCATATCAGCCATTTCATTTGGAATGTCCTCAGGTGTCAACCCTGCCTCTGCTAATAATTCTATGTTATAAAATAACCCTAGTGTAGAGAAGTCTTTTGGAATACCATAAACCGTTCCATCAACTGAGAACGCACCTAATAGTGGTGCATAGAAATCATCTTGATTAAAATCAGGCGTGCTAGCAATAAATCCATCTAAGTTAGCAAGAACACCATCGGCATGTAAAGAGGGGAATACATTTGAATCTACATAAAACGCATCTGGTGCAATCCCACCAATTAAATCAGCTTGTAAATTAACTTGAAAATCAGCATAAATACGTTCTTCAACTGTAATTCCTGTTAACTCATAAAATGCCTCAAACAATTCAGGTCTGGTTGCAATTTCAGCATCACTCCCACCCCAAATACCAATTGTTACTGTTTCCCCTTCATAAGCTCGCCAGTCAAATTCACCAGCAATTGCTCCACCATTTTCTTCTGGGGATTCGGTCACATCATCTGTACCATTATCAGCACTATCACCTGCGCAAGCTACAAGCATCCCTAAAAGTAGTGCAAATAATGACAATTTTAACCATTTTGGCTTTCTCATTCTATATACCTCCATTTGAATTTAAATACTAGTAAGTAAGCGTGGATTGGCAAGTTTTGATAAACTAGGAAAATATGCACTATTCTCAGCATTTGCTCCACGATTAACATTTTATGCAGAGAGAGGCTTCGCTTAGAACCTACAGCACTGTAAAACGCTTCACAAAGAAAGCGTTTTACACATCCCCTTACTGATAATTTTAACCCAAAACGTTTCGGATGTCAAGGAGAAGGCATAAAAAATTTGAAATTTCAGGCATTTAAGGTTAAAATATTAGTAAGAGGACTTTTATGAAAGGAGTCTATTAATTATGCCAACATTAAAGGATGTTGCTAAAGCTACAGGATTCTCGGTTACAACCGTATCACGGGCATTAAACGGATATGATGATGTTAATGAAGAAACGAAGGAAATCATTGAGAAAGTCGCTAGAAAGCTAAATTACAGCCCAAACATTATTGCTCAAAATCTCGTCAAAAAGAAATCGAAAACGATTGGGATTATCGTGAATGAATTAAAGCGAGAAAGCGCCAAAGACAATCTAATGTTTGAAATGCTTTGCGGAGTAAGTGACGCACTTGAGGTTCTTGGTTATGAATTTATACTCATCAGCACATCTACCTCTAAGCAAAAAAATCAAACCTTTGAACAAATTTGTTCTCAAAGACAGCTTGCTGGGGTTATTATTCAGGGATTAAAAATGAATGACTCTTACTTAGAAGAGGCAAAAGTAAGCGATATTCCGTGCGTTTTAATCGACATCCCTGTAACTGGAAAATCTATTAAATATGTGACCACAAACCAACAAGACAGTGTAAAGGATGCAATCAAATATTTATATAGGCTCAACCATAGATATATTGCATATTTAAACGGGACAGCTGGTGCACATGTTAGTGGTGTTAGAAAGCTGGGATATGAAGAAGCATTGAAAGAACTTGGGCTTGATGTAAATCCAGATTACATCATTCAAGGTGATTTTGATGAAGAAGTCGCCAAAAAAAACGTCATACCATTTTTAATTAATCATCCAGAAGTAACGGCCATTTTTTGTGCGAGCGATGTCATGGCACTAGGGGCACTACAAGCGGTAAAATCGCTTGGCATTAATGTTCCTAAGCAGCTGTCAATTATCGGATTTGATAACATTTTACTCACAGAGTATGTGACACCCAAATTAACAACTATTGCTCAATCTTCTTATGATATAGCAAAAATGGCTGTCCAGGAGTTGATTGAACTTATTGAAAACCCTGACACTCAGACAACGCCTAAAATAATTCAAAATGAACTTATTATAAAAGAATCTACTGCACCTGCACCAATCCTTGTTTAATTTCGACTCATAATTTCCTCAATTTTTCCCACGATTAGATTGTGTCGACCTAAGTCGGAATGCCAGAATTTTAGACCATCTGCTTATAGACGAAGTAAAATTTTGTAGGCATATTGATCATAATCTGACATATGTCAAAAAATTTTAACGACGTATGCGAACAAAAGAGCTAAGAGGTGGTAGTTTAATTCTTACAACGATATTACTTAAGCGCAAACATACTAAAAAAAGCAACGACTACCCAGTATATGAACCCAGTTGCAGGGAATGGAATCCCCAATATTTGAATTAATGTTCGAATAACGATTGGAGCAGTAATCCCATAAGCAGTAATCGTCCATACTTGTGAATATGTCAAATCTAGTAATTTTCCATAACTTCTACCAGCAAAAGCAATTGCACTAATAAATATGAAATGAATGATTAAGTCAATTGTGATTCTAATGTAGTGATAAAAGATTCTAAAGGCAGCTACTTCCGAAGGAAGCGCTGTTGTGTAAAAAATGCTTGAGATAACACCTGCGATTAAGACAATCATAATAGTATAAAAGACAGATTTCCAAATGCTTTGACTTGCAAAGTGGATAACTGTTTTAACTTTAAATGTGACACTTGCGATAAATTGATTGATAAAATTCATGAGGGCAAAAACTCCTTTGATTGTTTTTGGGTTCTGACTCAAATTTGGTTAACGATGAAAAAATACAAGCCATTCTAAAAAGCTCTAACATAGTATCACGCCAGTATTAGAAACTGTTTCTCTAGATTAAATATTTCTTGTCATAACCAATGATGAGTAAGCGCCTGTTTTTGTTTAGAGGTTAAATCGTGCCAACCCAAGTCAGAATACCAGATTTTTAAACCCTTTGATTCTAGATGAGACAAAATTTTGCAGGCATATACGGGAATATGTCAAAGTGTTCCAATGATGTATGTGGGCAGATGGAAAAAAAGATGATCCTTTGATTCTAGCATCAGAACGACCTATACACCACCGCCTACAAAGCGGTACTTTGTAGGCGTTTAAAACATAGTTCCAAAAATAATTTATGTGTCAATAATGGAAATCCCTAATAATTCAACCACCCAGACTTCCTTAAATTTCTCACATTCAAAAATAAGCGCCATTGATGGTTAAGGTGATTTCAGGTCATCATTCATCTATCTAATTATACCTAAATTTAAGATTTTTACAACTTTTTTCTAAAAATGACTTGCGCATCCGAAACGTTTCGGATAAAATATTGATAGCGTGTTTATTGCGCTTTAAATTTAGAAATATTATTTTTCTATTTGATGGAGGAATAACTCATGACAAAGACAAATACGATGACTTCAATGGAATACGATTCAGGTACAGGAAAATATAAAAATTGGATTGTCACAGAATCAAATTTTAATCCAAAATTTTTAGGAAAGGGAGAGGCAATTTTTTCCTTAGGTAATGGATATATGGGACAACGTGCGGCAACTGAGGAAAGATATAATAAAGAAGTCCGCAATTTGTTTGTTGCGGGAACGTTTAATAAATTTGCAGACAACGAGGTAACCGAACTTCCCAATGCAGCAGATGTGTTATGGATGGATATTGACTTAAATGGGGAGACCTTTAGTCTTAAAGATGGCAAAATTCATGAATATAAGCGTTCTTTGAATTTGAAACATGCAAATCTTATTCGTAAAGTGAAGTGGGAATCACCAAAAGGTGAACTGTTTGATTTGGAATTTTTGCGTTTCATTTCTTTAGCGGATAGACATACTATGGTAAACCGAGTTATTATCACGCCTTTATCTGGCGACGTCTTAGTATCCTTGACATCAGGAATCAATGCTCAGATGACAAATAGTGGTGTGCAACATTTCATAGAAGGTGAACGTCGTTTCTTTGATAAAGAATATATGCAACTTGTGCAAACAACAACAGAGTCTAATATTGATTTTGTGTTTAATTCTGTTCACAGATTTGAATTAAGTGAAGAAGGATCGGCTGAATCTGATGTTCATCTAAAAATGGAAAGCTTTGAAAATTATGTCGATTGTTTGGATCACATAACTGTGCCCGATGCTCATATTAAGATGGATCGACGTCAAATTCTTATGGATTATCACCCAGTAAAAGTTACAAAGGATCAGACATTTACCATTACGAAGTTTTCTACTGTCCATACATCACGAGATAATGACTTACCTTTTGGAGATTATAGCTTAGAAAAATTACGTGAATATTCACTGAATCACATAAGAAAAATCAACCAAAGTAAATGTAGTGAGTTGTTTGAAACACATAAAAAAGCATGGCAAGACAGAGTTTGGTCTATAGCACCGATTACAATTGAATCGGAAAATGATTATGACCAATTAGCCATTCGTTTTGCTCAGTATCACTTGATGGTCATGACACCAGCGCATGATAATAGAATGAATATTGGAGCTAAAGGACTATCTGGTGAAGGATATAAGGGGCATACATTCTGGGACACAGAAATTTTCATATTACCTTATTTCATTTACCAAAAACCAGAAATTGCACGTTCATTACTTGAATATCGCTATAACACACTACCTGGAGCACATAAAAAAGCGGATGAAAATGGATACATAGGTGCTCAATTTCCTTGGGAATCAGCATGGATTGAAGACGGTGAGGTAACGCCAATTTGGGGAGCGGCCGATATCATTACAGGTAAAGCAACAAAAATTTGGTCAGGATTTATTGAGCAACATATTACCTCAGATGTTGCCTTTGCGACTTGGCAATATTATCAAGTTACAAATGATAAAGATTTTATGGAAAAATTTGGTTATGAATTATTAATGGATACAGCCAAATTTTGGGTTTCTCGTCTGGAATGGAATGAAGAAAAAAACGAATATCACATTAACAACGTCATCGGACCAGATGAGTACAAAGAGCATGTCAACAATAACGCATTTACAAATTACACTGCACAATGGAATATCAAAATTGCAATGGAATACTATTGTGAGCTAAAAACCAAGAAATCGGAGCTTTTTGAAAGACTAAATAAAAAACTCGACTTAGAAACAGTTTATAAAATGTGGAAGAGTCGAGTGGATAAAATTTATATTCCACAGCCACGCAAAGAAGACCTCGTTATTCCACAAGACGATACATACCTATCACTTGAAATCATCGACCTAGCGAAATATAAAAACCAAGAAAATGTTGGCTCGATGTTTAAAGATTATAACCTAGAACAAGTAAACAAAATTCAAGTTTCAAAACAAGCCGACATCATCATATTATTCTACTTATTCGAGGATATGTTTACACCAGATATTAAAAAAGCAAATTGGGAGTATTACGAGCCGAAAACACTACATGATTCGTCATTATCGCTATCTACACACTGCGCAATAGCAGCTGATATGGGTGATGAAAAGATGGCCTATGAATTGTTTCGCAAAGCAACCGAGATTGACCTGGGACCAAACATGAAAACAAGCGATGCTGGTATTCATGCTGCCTCTCTCGGTGGTATTTGGCAATGTGTTATCAATGGATTTGGCGGTGTAAGAATGTTGAATGGCGAACTACGCATTTCACCAAAACTTCCAAAAGCTTGGTCTAAACTTAACTTTCAAATTAATTGGCAAGGCGATTTGCTAAAAATTTGTGTGACTAAAGAAGCGGTTACCGTTGTAAAAGTAACAAAGATTAACCAGGAAATAAAGCTCACCGTCCATGACAAAGTATTTATCCTCACGTCTGAATTGACCATCTCATTGACATAAAAGCTTATTTGAATGGTATGAAACTGTCTTGAGAAAAATAAAATAAAAAAACAAAAAAACGGATTCTACTCTAAAGTTGAAGACTAGAATCCGTTTTTTTGTATAATTTAAGTATGCAAAGTACAAAAAACAACCTCAATAATGAAAAAGCAAAAATTTTCAACCAAGACGGAGTTGTCTTGTTCAGTAAAAAGCAAAATTACACCAGTTTTTCCTACTTACACTCCCCTTTATTATACACTCCCGCTCCAGCTGTCCCACTTGTCAAAACATTCTCCTGATTAAATATCGACGTATACCATATTGACTTTCTTGTATGTCCAAACACCCATTCCACATTTCCTCCTATTGCTAATAAATCCCCCTCCCCGCTCTTTCATGCACATCACCAACTTGCGCTTGATATACTTCCCTGCCCCATCTTATCATCCAGTCCATTCAAATACTTTATACTTGCTCCCGCTATCAACGGAATCCCTCCCGCTGTCGTTGATATGAATTCTCTTAGTCTTACTCGCACAAAAAGCCTATTTCTGCAAACACGTTCTGGTCATATCTTTTATGCACTTAAATCGTTCTTTTACGATTATCTTACTATAAACAAGGTGTCTTCTTGTTATTTTTAGTTTGCCATATTTTCATGTTTTTTTCAAACCACAAACCGAGTGGTGAAAACGATATTTTGCTTGTGATTTTTCCAGGACGCAGGCAGAGGATTAGCTCTGACTTGCGCCATTTTAAGGTGTATTTGTTTTCTCAAAATATAAATCAACGCATCGACGGGCATTGTTGTTGATTGGCTCGCCTGATATTGGATTGACAGGTACTGAGATGACATCGCTTGGCGCTTTGAACCAGGTGGCATTTTCGTCTAATGAGTTTTCCATGACATCAGCCCAGATATATTTGGCCGCAAGGACTTCATCACGCTCATCAAGGAGTTCGTTATCGTCGTAGCCAACCCAAACCATGGTTACGAGTTCGGGTGTGTAGCCAATCATCCATGAATCAGTGTCTGTCGAACCAGTCTTACCTGCATAGCGATGGGTAAGTTGTGGAATAATCGACAACCCCGTTATGCCGAGGTGGTTGTTGTGCGCCAGGTCAAACATTCCTGTCATCATCTCATTTAATATAATGGCATGGGTCGCGCTGATAATCTGCTCGGTGTCTGATCGACTGATATTGCAATTGACAATTGTCTGGCCATTTTCTTTCACGACTGTAATAAAGCGATGCGAGACCGCTCGACCATAGTTAGCAAATACAGCATATGCTTCGGCCATCTCCATCATGTTGATATTGCTCACACCAAGCGCGGCAGATGGAATTTCTTCAATTTCGGCGCTAATACCAAGTCTGGTTGCCATCTCTGGCATCACATCCATGCCAAGAAATGTGTGCGTTTTTACAGCATAGATATTATCAGATGTAGCCAAGGCATTCGCCATTGAAATCGGCGCTTCCGAATACCTGTTCAAATAGTTGCTCGGCGTATATGTTCGACCATCACCGTAGGTAAATGTTGTCGGGCGACTGATAAAACCACTCGACGGTGTGAACCCGTATTCAAGCGCAGCAACATAGAGAATGGGCTTCATGATCGACCCAACTTGACGGTAAGAATTTAAAGCTCTATTGAACTGTGACTCGCCGTAATCACTACCACCACTAATCGCCAATACATCACCTGAACGTGGCTCGATAACAATGACGACATTTTGCAAATCGGACTCGT
>JGI990J12352_1000123_pt1 | contig 17562 bp, 10 predicted proteins | sample Intmic4MA4BA4MSA_FD_12352 | JGI IMG/M metagenome (IMG submission 12352) | reverse complement strand
TTACATTGCCAGACTAGAGTCAAGCTCAACAGGGTCTTCTTTCCCCGCTAATTTTTCCAAGCCCGTTCCCTTGGCTGTGGTTTCGCTAGATAGTAGGTAGGGACAAACTAGATACTATACTCCCGCGACCCTTTCGGGCCGCACCGGTACCTGATCGCATGAGCGTATAACCGTAGGAGCCGACAACCACAGAAGAGGACAGCTTTGAAAAAATTACCCCACACATCATACGCAACCATTGAGCAACGCCCCTGATGGGAGCGATGCCCGATGTGTGAGTTGCGACTTACCAGTCCACTCCGCGCAAGCGACCCACAATGTGAGTGAGCGCGGGTGCGGAACTGGCGGCAGGGGGTTTGCCGGCCATTCGCCCAACACACTGGACTACGCTTTAACTGAACAATGTAGCCTTTCGCTACTTTTATGAACAATGCGTCTCTATCAGTGTGTGGCGGATGCCCGTTGCCCGCAAGGAATACCACGTGGAGGTACCCGTGCCCAGACTTTCGTCTGTGTCGCCAACTGGAAGGAGCCTTACGGCCGACACCCCGACGTCCTTCTCCTTTACAGTAGAAGTTCCAGCCACGCCGGGATCTGTTTGCTCGGGTGCCTCGGGAGCGCAAAGGCCCGTACCAGGCAAGGCCTGGCCCCTGAGGTTGGTTGGCGTCGGGTCTCCGGGAGCGCCACGTCCCGTACCAGATGCCCTTGCACTTGGTCCCTGGAGATCCCCCCTCCTGGAGGTGGTCCTTGTTCCTTTGCTGTGTTTTCCTGTACCGTCCCGTTGTTGTTGGGGCTGTTTTTAAGTCTCTGCTACTGTTGGGGATTGTCCCATTTTTCCTTTTCCCGCAGGACCTCCCTCGCGAAGGTCGCTGTGGCTTCGTATGCGATTTCTGTTAGAGCCTCTGCGCCGCTCGTCGGCCACGTGATACCCTTCTCGGCCAGGGCTTCCTTGTATCTCGTTCTGATGTTATCCAGGAGCGGGCACGCCTGGAAGGTGTGTTCTGCTGTATCTACTTCGCCACATCTACATTGAGCTGAGCGAACAAGGCTGAACTTCCGCAATTTGGCTTTAAAGTTTCCGTGGCCGCTAAGGAACTGCGAGAGGTAGTAGCCCGGTTCTATCCACCCCGCCTGCCTTCTTTCTGCAACTGATGGTAGGTGTTCAAAGGTGGCCCTGCCTCTGGATTCTGTGTCCCACGCTTGTTGGTGCGCTGTCAGTTGCCGTTCTTGGAGGAGAGCGGCCGCTTCCTTCTTGGTCGCTTGGCTGGGGTCGTAGGAATGCCCGCCAAGGCATATGCTTCTTCTCCTTCTATAGGCCTGAATCAGCTGGGCTTTTTGGATCTCGTGCTCCACAGTGTCGACTCCTGCCATGATTAACAGGGCTGGACCGCTGACGGTTCGATACGCCTTCGTGACGGTGAGCAGAGCCGCCCTCTGCGCTGAATCCAGTTTCGTTTGCCACGTTTTCATTATGTATTTGCCCCAGGCCCCTGATGCGTAGGTTATGGTAGGCACAAATATGGACTTGTACATCGTTAGGAGTTCCTTGCCGCCGATTCCCCAGTTAGCTCTCGCCACCGCTCTGAACTTACTGAGGTTCATTTTGGCTTTTTCACCGATTTCCGTACAGTGGCTCTTGAACTTGGTCCTCCTGTCCATCCAGACCCCCAAATACTTGGCTTTTTCCACAAACTTTATTAGTTCTCCTGACCTGTCCCGTATTTTCGGGTTGTCGGTCGCCTTCAGGAAACCTTTGGCCATCAAGGCCACCGTCTTCCTCGATGAAACCTCCAACTTGTGCTTGCTACACCAGTGGAGGATTTCGTCCAGACACAGCTGGCCGGCCCCTTGGACTTCTACCGCTGTGTTGCCTTTCACCACCACCGCTAGGTCGTCGGCGTACACTATCGGTGTTCCCTCGGTGTCACTCTCGATCCGCCTTACAAGCTCATCGAAGGCTATATTCCACAGTGTCGGTCCCAGCACCGATCCTTGTGGGCATCCTCGTTCCTGCTTCCTGCGCCTTTGTAGTGCTGCGTCGACGAGGACCACCTCCCTTCCGTTGAAGTAGTCCTGCAGCACCACGAATACGTCTCTGGCACATGCCTGCTCCTGGAGTCGGGTGAGCACATGGGGCCACCACAGGCTGTCGAAGGCAGCTGCGACGTCTATCATTATGATGGCCACGAATTTCTCACTCGCATTCCCAACTGTCTCCAGCACATGCTCAAGCGCATCCGTGGTACTCCTTCCCTTTGTGAACCCGTGTTGGTTTTCGTGCAGGGATACCGTCTCCATGATTCTGGTCTTTAGAATTCGTTCGAACAGCTTGCTAAGCGTGGAGAGCAGGCAGATGGGTCGGTACGAGCGTGGATCGCTACGATCCCCTCCCGAGCCCTTCGTGATGGTTATGATTCTGGCCGTTTTCCACGTACTGGGGAAGATACCCTGCCTGAGACAGGCGTTAAATATTTCCGTTAGTGGGGGCGCTAGGACCTTCCTCGCCGCCTTGATTGCCTCGACCTCGATGAGATCCAGACCCGGTGTGGTCTTGCTCTTCATTTCTGTTATATGCGCCTCGACTTCCCCGACTGTTACTTCTGCGGCGTTTTCCGTGTTCGGAGGTTGTTTTGACGCTCTCCGCTGGACGGCCTGTTCCTCCGTGTCATCTTCTGCGCTGTCGGTCTTGATAAAGTGCGTAAGCAGATGGTCTGCTACCTCCGACCAGGTTGCCGTGCCCCAGCGGCTGGATGTAGTGGCCAGCTGCCCTATGGTGGTTCCTGCCTTCCTGACTGCTTTAACTACCTCCCAGATGTTCTTTCGGCTCATGGATTCAACGTATTTCCTCCACGAGCTGATTTTGGCGGACTTAACTTTTTTGCGGTATTGTTCTTTCGCCAAACCGTAAGATGCGGCGTTCCTTGCCCGTTCCGCTGCGTCTTGTGCGCGTTGCATCTTTTTCCTTCTTCTGTAGCAGTCTTGTTTCAGGGCTGTCAACTGTTCGGTCCACCATGGGGCGATTCTCCGCTTCGGCCGGATTGTCCCCGCGGTGTTCTCGCACGCCGCGCATATTGCGTCCGTTAGGATTCCTACCGCCTGATCTATGGAGGCCCTACTGTTTAGTTCCATAGCTGGCGCTTGCTCGATGTTCGCCTGAATCCGTTCCCTGAGCTCGCCAAACCTGCTGGGCACCATACGGTATCTTCGGGGCAGTAGTTGTGACGGCCCTGTTAGACCCCTCACTCCTCTCACGGTAAATTGTATGAGATTATGATCGCTTTGGGTTGCACCTCCCACGACCACCCAGTCCTCGATACTTGCGTTGGCCAGTCCCTTGGACAGCGTGACATCTATGTTGCTGCTGCCCCTCGGGCCCTGGAAGGTAGGATTCTCCTGCTCCTTGTTGGCGATTTTAAGTCCTTGCCGTCTGATGACTTCTTCTAGCTTTTCGCCCCTTTCGTCGGTGCGATCCGAGTGCCACAGCGTGGACCTCGAGTTGGCGTCCGCTCCGAGCACGATGCCCACCCCCTTGGCTGCTAGTAGGGCCGCCTCCAGCTCCCGCACTTGCCTTCTCATGTCACTGCTGTTCGTTTTATTCACCTGGAAGTAGTGACTGATGAAGGTTATGTCCAGCTCCCTTCCCGTCACCTGCACCGCCGCAAGTTGTGCTGTTGTAACGTGCTGGAGCTGGGTGACGGTATATTTGTCGCTGAAGACTGCAATGGCCGCCCATGGAGTTGTCGTGGCGACGTGGGCCACTCTGACGTCCGCTCCGAGGCTGGAGACCCTTGCTCCCTGTGTGTGTGGTTCTTGGATTAAGACTATGTCCAAGCGGTTAGCGGTGGCGTACATTTTCAGTTCGTCCGTGGCTAGCTTGCTTCTGGCCAAGTTGATTTGTCCGACCCTGATGACTTCCGGGTCGGTGGAGGCCCGCGTGTTCTTTGCTCTCCTAGCTGGCATAATTCGTATTTCTCATACGCTCCTTAATCGCTCTGAGCTTTGAGGGGCAGCTTTTGTGGTGCACCTCGTGGTCGAAATCCGCGCCCGCGATTTTGCATGGGGTGCATACCGGAGGCTCGTCTCTGCTAAGGCAGTCCTTGTACCTGTGTCCTGCCGCGCCGCAGTGTCCGCACGTAGTCGTTCGATGAGGGCAGTGCTTGGACACGTGCCCATATCGCTGACAGTTGAAGCATCGAGGGGCGTCTAGATAGTCGTCCACACGAAGACGGGCCCACATGATTTTTAATTTCTTGCCCTGGCTGGACACGAGAGAGCGCCTTATTCCTGCCGAGACTTCCACTATCCAGTGGACCTGGGCCTTGGACTTTTTCTGGATTTTAAACAGTGGCCTGAAATCCGCATCCGATGCGGACCTAATGCAGTCGTTCTTGGCTGCGGCCTCCTCCACGAGCTGCTCCCTGGACAAGCTGGCGTCCACGTCATAGACGATGAGCTTTGGGAGCTTCGCTGTCAGCCTTTCGACTTGATATCCTTGGTCATGCAGCGCTTTGGAGCTGTATAGCCTGTCGAGGTCCTGCTCCGTCTCCGTTCGGACCAGTAATTGCTTGGATCCCGGCTGTCGCAGGGCCTTCGCTATTTCGATGCCTTCCTTCGAGGGGTCGTAGGTTTTCTGCAGCGTATCGATGGTTCCAGTAGTCGTGCTTCTGGCCGTGATCCTCGCCCACGTTGGATGGTTAGCCCTCTTTTGTAAGTCCGGGATCATCGCGTGTAGTGCTCTTATCCCTCCTTTCGTCGCGGGCTTGTTCCTGTGTCTGGTCTCCTTGGTGGCCCAAGCCTCCGGGGGTGTTTGTGCCATTTGGTTTGGGTCTTTTGTCGTCGCATCGGATGCATAGCCTGGTCCCGGATTCCCCGCTCCTTCGTGCTTTGCTTGGCCTGTAGGCTTGGTCTGCAGCTGGGACTTAGGTGGCGCGGGGCTGACCGCATCGTCCCTCTGGGGCAGAGGTGTCTTCTGGGTGCCCTTCTTGGGTTTGTCCGTCGCAGACTTCACGCTCATGTTCGTGTCCCCGCTTAGCCCGAGCTGTTCGATTAGCGACGTGAACTTTTCCTCGATCAGCTTTGTAAGGCCGGCCTTCAACTCTGGGATGTCCAGCTCGGTTGGTTGCTTTGTAGCTTCCGCCTGATGCTGGCCTGTCGCTTCCGTGATAGTTCTTTGCCTTCCTGATGCCTCTTTCAACTCCTGCACTTCTTGACGGAGCTTCTCTATTTCCTCCCTGTGTTCCCGGTCCCTCGTCAGAATAACCTGAAGTATCGCCTTCGCTTCATTTACAGGTCTGTGTGCGAGAAGCTCTATGAGTTCTAAGTCGCTCATTTTTACAGCGTCCGGGTTGTTGGCGGTTTCCTGCAGAGTCTGGATAGCCTTTGCTCTCCTTCTTTCTTCCTTGTTCTTGGAGTCTCCTGGGCTCTGCTGGGTGGGGCTGGTCTGTTCATTTCTGGTTTTCGCAAGCGGCTTCGCTTTCTTACGATTGGACGCCATGTATACGTCCACGGCCTCCACTTCAAGACCCCTCTTCCGCTTTTGCATCTGCGCCCTCCCGTGATCGGATTGTTCATCGTCCGCCATTGATCCCGTTTCCTGCTCGCTTTCATGGTCCGTGGCAATGAGCGATTGTTGGGAGAGGTTCCGTTCTTCTCTGCACGACTGCCTCGTCCTCGGCCTGCCCCTCTCGACATCGTCTTCTGGCCCTGTTAAGTCGATGGTCGGGCTGGTGCGTTCCGCGGGATCCTTTCCTGGAGCCGTTTTACCCCGTGGAATTTGTGTTGTGGGCGGGGGTGGCATAATTATGGAGAAGTCCTCGGATTCTCCTCGGTCCTCGGTGCTTTTCAGCCGGGGGCTGCTCTGCGACCTGCGGACGCCGAACAGTTCTCTGGCTCGATCGCCGCAGGATAGGCCGCTTGCATCCTTCGCCGGGCTCTCGAGGGTTCCTACTGTCGCTTCCTTCTCTTGGTCGCGTCCCTTGGGGCGCTGATTCGTTGCCCCGGGTACCTTGTCCTCCGTTTGCGGGCTCGCTGTCCCTGGCCTACCTTCCGCCTCATTGACACTGCGCTCTGCAACTGTCTGCCTGACTGGGGACGTCGGTGGTGTCCGGACTGTTTTGAAACTTCTGCCCATCGCCTGCCTCTCCGTCTCCAGGTCAATCGGTGCCCGTCTTGCCTGGGCTTGAGCCTGCGTTCTCTCCTCTTGCCCGTCCAAGTAAGTCTCGGGGCGGTCAAGTGGGTCGATCCATTGATCAGCTACCTCCTTCGTTCTCGTGTGCGGCACATCCAGGTGGGCCTCATCACGCACGCTGTATTGGTTGTTCGTTGTGTTTGGTTCAGTCATTTTTTGTTAGATCCCATGCCTGTGTAGGGCTCTGGTGGCAGGGTGTACCCTACTACCCCCGAGTTCCCCCGGGGACCACCATATGCCGCGTTGGGAGGGTCGCTCCAGCTCCCTGCGGCTCCAGCCCCTTACTCTAGTTCAGGGGTCCCTGGCCTCCGACGACCAGGGCACCCTACACAGTGCTTGCCAAGCCGGGGGCCGCGGGACACTAAACACCCCCACCTGCCCTTCCACACAGCCTCAACAAATGCCGCTGAGCTTCCAGACAGGTTTCAGTGCGTCGCGCCCACGCGCCAGCATCTCGCCGTCAATTCCAATTCACTAAACTGCATCCTTTCCATTTCCTTGCCTGGGATCAACCCTGGTTCGCCTGATTTGGCTCAGACAGTCCCCTCCGGGTTAGCCGGACCCGGACCGGTCCCCAGCCGTAAGCCGGACCAGTCAAAGAGGGGTGGTGATTCTTAGCCTACTGGGACACGAGACCCGAGATGGCAAGCATGCAGCAAAGGCTTGCGAGCTTCCCCCGGAGTCCCGCCAACCAGCGTTTCCCGCCCACACCACGCGGAGGTGATCACCGTCGTACAAGGCAGGTCTGGTGAGAACCCTTTCGGGAACTCATTCAACCCGTCCCTGCCGCCATCTAACCGAGCGCACGAACGATACGGCGATATCTCAGGCGCCCTGCGTTCCTTCAATATTTTAGGTAAACGACCGCTAAGCAAAGCGTTGGACCCGCATATTTCATCGGACCAAGTTGCGAGCTAGGTGGCGGTCCAGGATAGGGTTCGGAGGGAATAGAACTATTGCAGAGACAGAATGAGAGTCTCGTTAATCCTTTCATGCGCGTCACTAATTAGATGACGAGGCATTTGGCTACCTTAAGAGAGTCATAGTTACTCCCGCCGTTTACCCGCGCTTGCTTGAATTTCTTCACGTTGACATTCAGAGCACTGGGCAGAAATCACATTGCGTCAACACCCGTTGGGGCCATCGCAATGCTTTGTTTTAATTAGACAGTCGGATTCCCCAGGTCCGTGCCAGTTCTGAGCCGATCGTTGAATGACGGCCGAAGAGGGCACCTCGCCCGTCGGATGAGCCTGCACGGCGGTCCTGAAATTCACGCCGGACGAACGCCTGAGCGAACGAACGGGTTCACCCGGACCCCCGAAACATGCCACATCGCGACATGCAGACGACGGGCCTCGCAGCAAGGAAGTTCCGCGGGAGGCCAAGGCACGGGACCGTGCTCGGATCGCACGCGCAGGCGGCGCGCCGACGACACCGTGACGGTTGACCGCAGCCCACGGACGGCCGGAACGTGCTCGTCTCCTAGCAGCGAGAGGGGTCGTGATCCAAGCGCGACACCCCGACACTCGGCCGAGGGCGCTCGAGAAACGACGACGCCACAGACGCAAACTCGGGCGGCACGTCGCCGGGACACGTCCGCAAACGTAGACGGTTCCGAAAACACGGGCGCAGCGCAGCAACACCGTACTCGCTTCACCTCGCACAGGCCCGGCACGTCAGCCCTGATCCGCTTCCCGACCAAGCCCGACGCGCCCCGATCCTCAGAGCCAATCCTTATTCCGAAGTTACGGATCCAATTTGCCGACTTCCCTTACCTACATTATTCTATCGACTAGAGGCTATTCACCTTGGAGACCTGCTGCGGATATGGGTACGAACCGGCGCGAAGCTCGACGTGGCCCTCTCCCGGATTTTCAAGGTCCGAGGGGACGATCCAGACACCGCCGCAACTGCGGTGCTCTTCGCGCTCCAAACCATATCTCCCTGCTAGAGGATTCCATGGAACTCGAGCGCTTATGCAGAAAAGAAAACTCTTCCTGGATCTCCCGACGGCGTCTCCGGGTCATTTTGGGTTACCCCGACGAACTCTCTAATGAGGGCCCGACATTTTTTGCGGTTCCGCTGCCGGGTTCCGGAATAGGAACCGGATTCCCTTTCGCCCATCGGACGGCTACGCTCACATAAACTTATGTGTTTGTGTAGCACTCCACGCTCGGCGAGAGGAGGAGTGTCATCCGCACATAATCGTACGGCGCTCTCACGGTTATCCTTCGGTGGTGGTGGTCACGTGTCGGAATCTTACTCTCGCATTAGAGCCGTCCACAGTGAGCCCCGTCCACGCACCCGCTCCGTTTCGCTCTCACTGAACCGGTGTGTGTATATATATGACGGACGACTGCAACAACGACGACGACGAGAACACACTGCCGCAAACAACGCTGCTTGTCCGATGCGTCGGAAACGAACGGCGACCAACTATGTGGTCTGCTCGAACGCCGGGCATGGAGGCAGGAAGGCGTCGTATGTGCGTGCCGTGATGAGCGTGTCCGATAGGTATATACACGGATGTCTGCAAACAACGACGACAACGAGACACACTGCCGCAAACAACGCTGCTTGTCCGATGCGTCGGAAACGAACGGCGACCAACAATGTGGTGCGCTCGAACGCCGGGCATGGAGGCAGGAAGGCGTCGTGTGCGTGCCGTGATGGTGCTTCAATCCGTTCTCCGGGACGGGCGATACGGCGGGCCAGGACGGACACGGGACGGAATTGCGTCTGCAGTTCCGACAACGTTAACCGACCCTCTCCCACACGAGAGAACACGCCAGGAGCCACTTCGTAACGATCGTATGTGGTGTACTCCTCGACTTCTCGCATTGACAACACAATCATTTCAGATATTGTCCGTCAACATCGACATCGGCTTTCGCCTAGGGCTTAGGGTCGACTGACTCGTGTGCAACGGCTGTTCACACGAAACCCTTCTCCACGTCAGTCCTCCAGGTCCTCGCTGGAGTATTTGCTACTACCACCAAGATCTGCGCCGGCGGCGGCTCCAGACGGGCCCACGCCCGGTCCTTCTGCGCTCACCGCCGCGACCATCCTACTCGTCAGGGCTTCATGAACCGCGAACGAACGCGGCCGACCGAGGCCGGCGCGATCGAACCGGTACGCACCTGCCACTGACGGCACAGTATAAGCACGACGCTTCAGCGCCTTCCATTTTCAGGGCTAGTAACTTCGGCAGGTGAGTTGTTACACACTCCTTAGCGGATTCCGACTTCCATGGCCACCGCCCTGCTGTCTTAAGTTACCAACGCCTTTCATGGTGTCCCATGAGCGTCGATTTAGGCGCTTTAACTCTGCGTTTGGTTCATCCCACAGCGCCAGTTCTGCTTACCAAAAGTGGCCCACTTGGCACTCTGATCCAAATATCTCGCGGCTTCAAGTGTGTACATATTTCAAGCAAGCCGGAGATCTCACCCATTTAAAGTTTGAGAATAGGTTGAGGTCGTTTCGACCCCAATGCCTCTAATCATTCGCTTTACCGAATGAGACTCGCACATTGCGAGAGCCAGCTATCCTGAGGGAAACTTCGGATGGAACCAGCTACTAGATAGTTCGATTAGTCTTTCGCCCCTATACCCAGTTCAGACGATCGATTTGCACGTCAGAATCGCTACGGACCTCCATCAGGGTTTCCCCTGACTTCGTCCTGACCAGGCATAGTTCACCATCTTTCGGGTCCCAGCGTGTACGCTCTGGGTGCGCCTCACCTCGCTATGAGATCGAGACGCCCCGGGAGTGCGGGCGCGATCCTCGGATCGGCCATCTTCCCTCGATCCGGACGCGTGGTCCAGATCCTTCACTTTCATTTCGCCTTTAGGTTTATTAAGAGTCCCAATGACTCGCGCACATGCTAGACTCCTTGGTCCGTGTTTCAAGACGGGTCCTGAAAGTACCCAAAGCTATAGCGTCGCGGACGGGCGACCGACGGACCGAAACCGGTCCGCCGTAGGGGTCGGTCCGAGGAAGCCGACGCCAACAACCGCACGGAAACGAATGCGGCGCCTATGTCCGGCAATTCGTGTGTCCGTGAGAGTTTGCGCCGGCCCGGACGCGCTGAACTTTCGTGGAGCGCCGCCCCCCGCCACATGGTTCTACCGTCCGCCGTCGGCCGGGCTAATCCGGGTCCCAACTCCGTGCGGAGACGGTGATGGGTCTGCCACCGGAAACCCTAAGCCGAAACCACACACAGAAACGAACGGGTCGCGACGACCTACTGGGGGAGAAGTGCACCGGTTCGTGTTCGCACTCCGGCGATGCGACGGGCCGACGGGGAAACGCTCGCACTCCCGTGGGAGACGGCGTCCCCGAACGGTCGACGTCAGACGTTCGCTCGGCGGAACCTCGAAGCCCGACTGAATCTCCCCGTTCGACCTTTCGGGTTTCTCAGGTTTACCCCTGAACGGTTTCACGTACTCTTGAACTCTCTCTTCAAAGTTCTTTTCAACTTTCCCTCACGGTACTTGTTCGCTATCGGTCTCGTGGTCGTATTTAGCCTTAGATGGAGTTTACCACCCACTTAGGGCTGCACTCTCAAGCAACCCGACTCTAAGGAGAGATCCTCCGGCGACGTGCGACGGTCTCTACGGGCCTGGCACCCTCTCTGGGTAACTGGCCCCGTTCAAGAAGGACTCGGACGCGTCAGAAACGTCGCCGGATGAGCGGATCCTCCCGAACACCACATCTTCCGGCGACCCGTGGCGGATCGCGGAATTCAGTGCTGGGCTTTTCCCGCTTCGCTCGCCGCTACTGAGGGAATCCTAGTTAGTTTCTTTTCCTCCGCTTAATAATATGCTTAAATTAGGCGGGTAATCTCACCTGAACCGAGGTCGCACACGCAATCACGCCACAAAACAAAATTTGTGTGCGACGGGCCGGAGATAGCGGCGGCTTCCTTGTCGAACCCGATTGGTCCTCCGGGGCGCAACGATCGCGAGAAAACGACGACGCTCGACCGCAAACGAGTGATCCGCGGTAGTGTACCGACCACCCCAAACACCGAAGACGACCGGACGGAAAACGTCCGGTCAGGACAACGGAGCGGGATGCGACACTGAGCACGTTCGGATCATCGTCAGACGACGGCCGGTCTGTCTGAGCCCTCACGTAACGTTCGCCCGGAATGTTCGTGAACGCAAACGAACGATCAGATACATTCCGATACCTCCTAGCGCTGCGGCCAATTTACGGCGGAGTGCGCTGTCGATCGACACAACAAGGCCGACGGCACGGTCGGGAGATCTTCCGTACGTGCGGGAACGGACGACGAGGACACGCGAAGTGTCGCTACACAAAGAACGTCCGTCCCCCTTTGGAAATCTCGCACGAAACCAGCGTCGAGCCTAAAGACTAATACGATCTCAATGCGTGATCGACATGCGGCACATCCAACCTAGCCGGCGCGAGTTATCCGGCCTGATGTTCGCATAACGCCGGACTAACGGGCACGGTAGCAAGCACTGCCGGTTGTTTCTCCACAGTCATCCGTAAACATCTCGAGAGACTTGAACGTCGTCGTCGAGATTATGAAACTCACAATATTTCGGGAGTCGCTTCGGCAAGCTATCTGCCGGGCGACACCCACTTCACCACGGGTTGAGCGGCCAGAACCTCAACACGGTCCGGAGACGAGGGGCTTCGTAAAGACGAGGGACACGTGCGTCACAAACGTGCGTATCAGCGTCGAACGGGAATACAGATGCACGATCGTTTGAAAGTGCAAATGAAACTTACGTCGACGACGGCGACTCCGCAGTCGAACTACAACGTGTACAACCTGTGCGTCGTCGAAGCGTCCAAGCTCGACGGAGAGGCATCGGAACTGGGCTGCCCGTCTAAATGAGAACGACCCTCGGCCAGGTGTGGTCCGGGAACAGTATCCCAGGACCGCAATGAGCGTTAGAATTGTCGATGTTCAAGTGTCCTGCAGTTCACACTTCGACGCGCAATTAGCTGCGTTCTTCATCGACCCACGAGCCAAGTGATCCACCGTTCAGGGTAATAATGATCAATTTTAAACGATCGACACGTACGAGACGAGCGCACGTCGCGGGCGCAAATGGGGCCGAATGAACGCCTTGTCCATGGTAAACTGGCGGCGATGAACATCACCACTCCCGCTTCCTAGGCCCTAGGCGTAAACCAATTCGAGCACACCGAAAAATGCCTGCCCATCGATCGAACGCTGCGTACCGCAGACGATCTCAAATAGAATGTAATTTTACAGTCTCGGCAAGCCGTCGTCGTCTGGAACGTAACACGCTCCAGGCGGCGGCCTCTGTCGAGAATCGGTTTAACGTGCGCAAGATGTCGAACGCCGAATGGGGCGCGCTCGAACGACACGGTACGCATCCGTGTCGGAGCGCCACACACGCAATCACATCGGCGACGGACGACCCCGACGGATAAGTCAACGGGAGGACGGAGAGACGGCTTACGAAAAGCACGTGCACACATTACACAGTCCCCCTCCGAAGACAATAATCCGTTACACAAATTTCGGGCGAACATCTTTCAACACCCGTTTTATGAAGCGCCGAACGATCGAAGGGGCGCCTCAACGAGGAGGCGGCCCACAGTCGAAGCTCGGATAATCGCAAAGCGCGCTTCGGCTCAACTCGGCTGGAGGATTTCGTCACATCTCCGCGTTCCGGAGAAGCACACTATTCTCGACTCCGATGCCACAGTAAGCGACGGGTACCCGAGGGGCAAACAATTCCGTTCCGTAGGCACATTCAACGTTGCGACTCCGCACACGGCAAGAGCGCATACATAACACATTTGGCAAACAATAGAGGGGCGGAGGGAATACCTCCGCAATCCTCCTCCAATGATAATCTATCCTCTCTCAGGGAGACATACGAGACGGACAGATATCCCCGTGCGTCCGGATGGCTCCGCAAACGCATACGCAACACGAACGGGATTGTCCGACTAAGGGACGAGTATCCTTCGCGAACGCGCGCGCGGTGCCCCAACCGTGAACAAGCGGGGTGTTCTGTCGTCATCTTCACATCATGTTCTCCCACACGTCAACGTCTCCACTCTCGACGGTCGGGCGTCCTCCCCGTCGTACCTCGATCGCACGCAACAACTCCGCCAGATATTACTGGCGGCGGCGGCGAACGGACGATCTGACGAGAACAGCACACGACACGCCCGAGGCGGACGGCGACGAGCTGCGACTCTACGTTCTATAGCACATAGTGCGTTTCGTTAATGATCCTTCCGCAGGTTCACCTACGGAAACCTTGTTACGACTTTTACTTCCTCTAAATGATCAAGTTTGGTCATCTTCCCAGCAACATCGGCGACGTCGTAACGCCATCGAGTACCGGTCCGAAGACCTCACTAAATCATTCAATCGGTAGTAGCGACGGGCGGTGTGTACAAAGGGCAGGGACGTAATCAACGCGAGCTTATGACTCGCGCTTACTGGGAATTCCTCGTTCATGGGGAAGAATTGCAAGCCCCAATCCCTAGCACGAAGGAGGTTCAGCGGGTTACCCGGGCCGCTCGGCCAGGGAGGACACGCTGATTCCTTCAGTGTAGCGCGCGTGCGGCCCAGAACATCTAAGGGCATCACAGACCTGTTATTGCTCAGTCTCGTGCGGCTAGAAGCCGCCTGTCCCTCTAAGAAGAATAATGTGTACGCCGACAGTAAGAACCACGAACGACCGGGCCGCCGGGCCACGACCGCGCGAGCGGAAGTGGACGGGGTAACCAGCCGTCGGGACTTTAAGATGTCGAAAAGTACGCCTATTTAGCAGGCTAGAGTCTCGTTCGTTATCGGAATTAACCAGACAAATCGCTCCACCAACTAAGAACGGCCATGCACCACCACCCACCGAATCAAGAAAGAGCTCTCAATCTGTCAATCCTTCCGGTGTCCGGGCCTGGTGAGGTTTCCCGTGTTGAGTCAAATTAAGCCGCAGGCTCCACTCCTGGTGGTGCCCTTCCGTCAATTCCTTTAAGTTTCAGCTTTGCAACCATACTTCCCCCGGAACCCAAAAGCTTTGGTTTCCCGGAAGCTGCCCGCCGAGTCATCGGAGGAACGTCGGCGGATCGCTAGCTGGCATCGTTTATGGTTAGAACTAGGGCGGTATCTGATCGCCTTCGAACCTCTAACTTTCGTTCTTGATCAATGAAAGCGTTTTTGGCAAATGCTTTCGCTTCTGTCCGTCTTGCGACGATCCAAGAATTTCNCCTCTAACGTCGCAATACGAATGCCCCCATCCGTTCCTATTAATCATTACCTCGGGGTTCCGAAAACCAACAAAATAGAACCGAGGTCCTATTCCATTATTCCATGCACAGAATATTCAGGCGATTTTTTGGCCTGCTTTAAGCACTCTAATTTGTTCAAAGTAAACGTGCCGGCCCACCTCGACACTCGGTGAAGAGCACCGCGATGGGATTCGATGTTGGGCCGCGCCCGGGCCGGGGCAGGACGGAAGCGCGTGTCCCACGGAACGGGGACGACACGGCAACACGTCGCAAACCGCCGACGCCGAACGCAAGACGCCCACCGGCAGGACGTCCCGCGAACACGCCAGTTAAACACCGCGAGCGATGAACCGGCGGCGCGGGACACAAATTCGACTACGAGCTTTTTAACCGCAACAACTTTAATATACGCTATTGGAGCTGGAATTACCGCGGCTGCTGGCACCAGACTTGCCCTCCAATTGATCCTCGTTAAAGGATTTAAAGTGTACTCATTCCGATTACGGGGCCTCGGATGAGTCCCGTATCGTTATTTTTCGTCACTACCTCCCCGTGCCGGGAGTGGGTAATTTGCGCGCCTGCTGCCTTCCTTGGATGTGGTAGCCGTTTCTCAGGCTCCCTCTCCGGAATCGAACCCTGATTCCCCGTTACCCGTAACAACCATGGTAGGCGCAGAACCTACCATCGAAAGTTGATAAGGCAGACATTTGAAAGATGCGTCGCCGGTGCTGGACCGTGCGATCAGCGTAAAGTTATTCAGATTCATCAAGCATTTGCGACGAAGACACCGCTAGGGTGCCGACGCCGATTGGTTTTGATCTAATAAAAGCACTCCTTCCGTCTCCGGTCGGAGCTCTGTAAGCATGTATTAGCTCTAGAATTACCACAGTTATCCAAGTAAATGTGGGTACGATCCAATGAACCATAACTGATTTAATGAGCCTTTCGCGGTTTCACCTTATTTCGGTATGTACTGAGACATGCATGGCTTAATCTTTGAGACAAGCATATGACTACTGGCAGGATCAACCAGGGAGCTGCCGTCACGCTGAGCGCAATCCGCACCCGCCTTTCCGCCGGGAACGCCGACGGGCGTTCGCTCCGACTTACGGACGGGCCGCGCGCTAACGTTACGTACAACACCGTCGCACGACCGATTGGGCCGTGCGACTAAGCGCTTACCTACATTATTATGTAGTTATTATTCCACATGATATTCGGACCGATATCGTGGTACGACAGACGTGTGCGCCGCGCGACCGAGTCGCCCTAATTATATGGGCGACAGCGGCGTCGGCGGCTGCGACGACGTCTGTGTCGACGACGGTCCCCGAATCTCATTCGCAACTGTGGGTGGGTGCATCGCGGCCTCCTTAGAGATATATTTGCCGGACCCCACATCGAAATTGTAATTTACCAACGGCCGAACCCAAGACCGTGGTCTACTAAATAATATATTATACAATATATAAAATCGTTCAAACACACTTCGGCAACTTGAACGTGGTTTATTTGGGGCGCCCCCTGCCGACGACGCACGTCGCTGCCTCTCGAGGTCGCGCAACGCGGTGTCGACTTCGGTGCGCCCGTCGGTCGTCTTTATCATAAGAGTGACCGTGCACATGAGCCGTAAAATAACCGAAAACCCTGCGGGTTAACGGGCGGCTCCATTCTCGCTCGGAACGTTGAGAGTTGTTGCATTTATTATCGTTTGTGTACACGAGCATACGCTGACGCCGTCGACGTGATTTGTGGCGTGTGACTCGCACGACACTCACGAAAAACACGCGACGTAACGCAGGAAGCGATCGTGTACACAACATCCGGGTGACCGACTGTGGATTACGCGCCCGTAAGGGAAAGCGAATATCCTCGACCACGCCGTGGTGACGTATTCAACGTTATTCCATAGTGTTGCGGGCCCACGATGCAGCTGCGAACGAATCGCCAAGCACGTCTGTCGGAGCCACCGCACAATTTTAACGGACACGTACATTTCCAGACGACGACGACGACGTCGTGGCCCCTAGTCTCTCAATGCGATGGAACATATTTGCTCGTCTCGACACTGGAGGGAACCCGAGTCTGCCGCCTCGGAAATCATACGTCGGGCTGGGGGACCACGCGACGGAGATCCAAACTCACTGGCTCACGTACCGAGGCCCGCCTGTCACGAACCCGAGCGGTACGGCGATGGATACCATCCGATCCCGCGCGTCCCCGGCTCGCACGCTTCATTTCCACATTCACTGCTCACACGCGGCGATTGAATGGGTCAGCGTAACGAGCAACTTTATACCTTAGGACACCTTGTGTACCGGCTTATTTTGGCCGGAGATCTCTTTGAGATTATTATTAATATTTAACTATGCCATGCCTTAAACATATACACCGTGCCATATTTAGTTGGTCAGCGGGTAAAACTGTCTTTCATAGATTTGCCAGCGGACGAAATATTTCGACGGGTGCCAATCGACTAAAGGAGAGACACGCCGGAACGAAAAATTAAGTCGCTTCACCTTGCACTTATATGCACATATACTTGTGGTTCTCAGCCTACTGGGACGCAACGAAGCTTCGCTTGTTACCACCCAGCGTTTCCCGACTCTCACCACGAGGAGGTGACCACAGTTCGAGAGTCATTTTTGCGCGTGTTCCTCACCGAAAATTGAACATCACGCACCAAAAGTTCCCATAGGACAAAGCACCGCCACTTCTGTCGGGGAAGGTTGCGAAAAAATTACTATATCAACGCATCACCTTTCATTTATTCACATATATGCGGAGGACACGGCTGATGCGTAGTATATCGGACGTTCTTTAACAAAATTTAACGGCCTACCGCGCCTCCTCACACACGCGGCCGGTGCCTGATGCGACGTCTGTCGGAAACTTGCACACCGAAAAAACAATAACCCCCTGGCATACTTTATGAATGGCGACGGTGGGTGATGCGACGTCCGTCGGAGATATTTGTGACCTGGCTTTTCAACTAAATTCTTAAAGTATTGTGGATAAATTTAGTTTTTGAACCGATAATTTGAAGCGTGTCACTCAGTTTGAGCGACTGATGTGAAGTTTGTCGGACTTTATTTCATAAAAATTAACAACTCCTCCCT
>JGI990J12352_1000122_pt1 | contig 17596 bp, 12 predicted proteins | sample Intmic4MA4BA4MSA_FD_12352 | JGI IMG/M metagenome (IMG submission 12352) | reverse complement strand
GTCAAAAGTTCTTGCCAACGTTAGTACAGCCTAAAAGCCGAAGGTTATAGGCTTTTAGTTGAAATGATAGCATCTACCTTGTATTAAAGTACATTTGCACTGTATTTCAAAAATTGCAAAACACGAAAAATTCAAAACATGTCTGACATTTTTTGTCAAAACCTTTGTTTTATAGGACTTTAGCTACTACTTTTCCACTGTGAACTTTTGACTCTTGAGTAACAAGGATTTAAAAACTTTTGATTGGGATAAGGAGAATTTTTATGAAATTATATGATGCTTTAACCAAAAGATTAAAACAAAAATCATCGGGTAAATTTTTTTGGGAATTAAGAAGAAAAGCACGAAAAAGTAAAAACAAATTTGTGAAGGCGTTTTACAAGTATAAATACATAAAATTTTTACAAAAGTTTGGCTCTAGTATTCCTTTGACGACAAAAATAAAAAAACGCCCTAGCTTTCCACATGGAATAAATGGTATTTTCATTTCACTTGGCGCTGAAATTGGTAAGAATGTGACGATTTTCCAACAAGTAACTATTGGTTCTAATACTTTGAAAGATAGCAGTAAAGTCGGTTCACCCATTATTAAAGACAATGTTTATATCGGGGCAGGAGCTAAGATAATAGGGGCTGTAACAATAGGGGAAAATGCTAGGATTGGAGCAAACGCTGTTGTTGTAAAAGACGTTCCAGCTAATAGCACCGTCGTCTTGAGTGAGCCGAGGGTGATTATTAAAGACGAACCTCTAGATAATACTTTCTTAACTTACCCACAGATGAAAAAGAGAAATCGATTGGATGAAAATGAAAAATATTGATTATTAAAAATTGATTTCCTAAATCTGCAAGTCGCATTTTCATTGTGCCTCTTTTGATGTTTACACATTTTCTTACACACTATTTCTTATTTAAAAATGAAAATCCTCTTAGTTTTTTGGACATACTTAAAATTTTATAAGATTTCCTTAATACACGCCATCTCCCTAACTAATTTTCACTATCCCTGAAAATGTTTTAGATTTACCTAAGATGCTATTTGTGGTAAAATGTATATTTGAGGAACTTACTTAACTTATAATTGTCTCACACGTTGCTCATAATATGAGTATCGCAGGTTCAAGCTAATTCCATCCTTATACAAATATACTAATTCCTAACTTCTAAAACAAATTAGTATTAAATTCTCAGCAAATCCAAACGTTTCACAATGGAATCAGTTTAACTAAATAAAACGAAGGGTGCAAAATATCCTATGATTTTTCTTTTGAAGTTGGCGAAGTTAAGTTTGAAAACCATCTATCCATTCTTCAAACTATTTCCAAAAAATCCAAATAAAATTACTTTTTTAAGTCGGCAAACAAATGAACCTTCTATTGATTACGAACTATTGGCAGCAGAATTACAATCTCGTAGCGAGAACATAGAAATTGTTATGCTATGTAAGAGGGCAGAAAAAAATTTAAAAGAAATCTTTCAATATAGTATGGTCATGATTAAAAGTTTATATCACATCGCAACATCAAACGTATGCATTCTTGATACATACTGGCCAGCCGTGTCCCTCTTAAATCACAAAAAAAGCCTAACCGTTATCCAAATGTGGCACGCAATGGGAAAAATTAAAAAATCTGGCTACCAAAACCTATCTTCTGCAGGAGGGCGCACAGCCGCTGTTGCAGAAGAGATAAACATGCATAAAAATTATGACCTTATTATTGCAGGAGGCGAATTTTGGAATCCATTCTACTGTGCGTCTTTTGGTGTAGATGAAGACATCCTATATAACGTGGGGTTACCGCGTGTGGATTATTTGATTCATAACCAGACACAATTAAAACAATCCATCTTTGAAGAACATCCCGACTTAAGAAAGAAGCCATTGATATTATACGCCCCAACGTGGCGTAAAACTGGAATAGATGGTTGGGATAAATTATTAAAAGAAATTGATTCCAATAAGTTCAACATCGTTGTAAAAGGACACCCAAATCAAAAACTTAGTGGCGGTTACAATTTGAATTGTTTTCCAACACTTGATGTTTTGGCGGCATGCGACCTTATTATAACGGACTACTCTGCTATTGCCGTAGAAGCTGCAGCAATCAGCAAGCCAACATATTATTATTTATACGACTACGAAACATATTCGACTAAAAATGGATTGAACGCTGATCCGATGAAAGAAATGCCAAGTTGCGCATTTAAAAATGCAACTGACTTAGCACTGGCAATTAGCGCTTCATACCCAGCGGGAGAGCTTGAGCGTTACCGCCAAAAGGTTCTCCCGCCAACCGTAGGAAATTCAACAAAATTAATTGCTAATAAAGTCATGGCGTATATGGAGGACAAAGGGCATGCGAAAATTCATTAAAAAATGCATCAAATTTGCGAAATTAACGCTGATTTACTGGTTGCGAATTATCTTGGCATCGAGTCATTTCAAGTTGCCTTTTTGGAAGAAGTTGAAGGCCAATTTAGGTGGGGGCTACTTAGCGGATCAGTATGTATTATACGATTTTGACCATAATGATAAGAAGGAATATATTTCCGAATTTGACTGGTATCGTTCTCGATATATCAACGAACCGTTCAATAAAATGTTGGATAACAAGGTCATTTGTACGGAAGTCCTGAGCCATTATATCAAGGTACCAGCGATTCAGCTCGGGAAAAACGGGTGCCATTTGATTCAATATTTGCCCGATGTAGCGACTTATAACGATGTCGTTCCGTTACTCAAGCGGGTTGGAAAATCTTTTTTAAAGCCAATTAGCGCGGGGAAGGGGAAGGGTGTTCATCTTCTTCAATATGATAATGGTATAATTTATATCGATGAAAAGACTGTGACCGCGTCCGAACTGATACAGTTTCTAAAAAAGATGCCTGATTGGATAATGACTGAAATTATCAAGCAATGTGATTTTTCAAATAATTTATATGATAAAACGACCAATACGATACGTTTTATCACGATGAAAGATCCCAAAACGCAAAAAATGAAAGTCTTTTTTGCGGTACAAAGAATTGGAACCTCTAAGACGATTCCTGTTGATAATGGGAGTCGTGGCGGGTTGGTTTCAAAGATTAATTTAGAGACGGGTGAGCTTGGCGTTGCACGCTCGCTTCACGCGCTTGATGTGCACGAAGTACATCCAGATTCAAAAAGTCCTATTAAGGGTGCAGTCATTCCTAATTGGACAACTATTAAAGCAGAAGTTTTAGAGCTTGCGAATCAGTTTCCATTTATGTATTTTATTGCATGGGATTTATTACTGACAAAAGATGGCGTTTGCGTTATTGAGGCAAACACTTCATCAGGTCCGAATATTATTCAGCTATGGGGCGGGCAGCGCAATGCTGAGCTAGGCGATTTTTATCGCTACCATGGCATTATTAAGTAGGTGCAACAATGAATAAGTATGTTATTATGGCTAATGGCCAAGGTGTACGGTGGAATAATTTTAATAATAAACCCAAACATCTTATTGAAATAGACGGAGAAACTTTACTCTCCAGAACGGTCCGCTTGCTTCACAAATTCGATAAAAATTCTCAAATTTTCATTACTTCTGATGATGAACGCTATGAGGTGCCTGGTGCTGTACGCCACGAACCGCTAGATAACAAGTTGGAAATTGATCGTTTTACATATGAATTAATTGATGATAACGCCTGTTTTTTGTATGGTGATACTTATTATACAGAACACGCTATTGAAAACATTGTTTCTAAGACCGCGGATCGGTTATTATTTATTGGAACAAAGCAGCGAATTGTAGCGATAAAGGTCTATGATGGCGAGGAATTTAAGCGGCACATTGATGCAGTTAAAAAAATGTTTTTAGAAGGACACATCCTGGATTGCAAGGGCTGGCAGGTTTATCAGTCTTTTGAGGGGCTGCCGTTTGACGAGATTCGGATTGCGGGGCACTACTTACTGGTGGATGATGCGACGCAGGATTTTAATTACCCTGAGGATTTTTTGAATTTTGAAGCGAAGTAGGTTTATTGCGACGTTTTTTAGGAGAGATGTGGTATGAAGGTTCTGAAGCGAGCTTTTTTAAATTTTTTAACCTTTCCCTTAGTCGTGAGAGGCTTTTCTAAGGCACAGGCAAAGTCTTGGTTTCGTAGAGCTTATGCAGATTTTAGAAATTACAACAATGCATCATTGGCAGAAAAAATTTGGGCGTATAGACGAGGCTTTACATCCGAGCATGTTCAGGCTGTTGGTATTACACGTGAAAATTATAAAGATTTTATTTCAGAAAGAGATTATCGTTTTTTACAACCTTTGAATGAAAAATATAGTAAGTGGCTAGACGATAAGGTTTCCATTTTGAATATTTTCAAACCTTTTGTGGATGTTTTTCCGGAAAGTTACTATCAAATTTATAAGAGAGATGACCAATGGATTTTTATTCCACTTTCAGGCATTTCAGGCATGCAGAATACGAACGATGCTTCGATTGATGATGTGCTTGCATTGATTCGTGACAAAAAGCAAGTTGCTTTCACTTCTACAATTTCAAGAAGAAAAATGAAAATTCAATTTGATGTGGGTAGTTATTTTATCAACGATGAAAAAATTTCGCCTTCCCGATTAAAGAAATTCATACTTGGTGAATCAGATGGGAAATATTCTATTTTAACTGAGTATATTGAACCCCATCCAGATTTTTTCGACGAAGAAACCAGAAAAACAAAAATTATGCGTCTTAATGTTATTAATTCCGAAGGGGATAACCCGATTATCAGCGATGCTTTCCTTATTGAGAAAGAATTGCTTAAAATGCTCCCAACAGGTGAAGAAATCAAAACCGAAGAAGTAGCTGATGAAGAAAAAATGAACTGGATTCCAATAGATATGGGTAATGGTGAAAATTCAGTAAATAATATCCCTTTTAACCGTGAAATTGAGAAGAAAGTAAAAGCGCTATGTCAATTCGTTCCAGAGATTGAACTTATGGCGATAGATGTTGCTATCGCGAAAAATGGGTTCAAATTTGAATGGCTCATGCCAATTTTACCTTATCCTAAAAATGTAGATTTTAATACATCCTCAAAAGTGTATCTGCATTCAAAAATAATGGAAAAGAGGAGGGCGTACGCTTCTTTTTGGGTAAGGTGTCAAAATACTGGCAAGCGGATTCGACTTCAAATCAGAAGAACTTTTGCAAGAGCCTTTTTCCCACAAACCTTATACCCGTATCTAAGCGTCAGATGGATAGGTGAAGTGGTGAATGACTTCTTTACAAATAAGAATGCTACATTCAAAGAAAAAAGGTGGGCATATAAACATGGATTTCAGTCATACCGCTTGGCGCAGTATGGAATCACTCCTGAAAATCACTTGAATTTCATTTCAGATTTTGAATACAAATGGATTCGTCATATTAATGGTAAATATCGAGCATGGTTTGAAGATAAGATAACACTCAAATATATTCTGTCAGATTTTAAAGAATGTTTCCCAGGTTATTATTACCACATTGCTTTGAAGAATGGTAAAAATAAAATTATTCCTATGATGGATTGTCCTGATGATTTTGGCGCTAGTTATGAAGATGTTTTTAGACTTGCGCAAGATAAAAAAATTCTTGCGCTAAAGCCAGACGAAGGTTCCCATGGTGAAGGCTTCTTCAAATTGACACATGGCGATGGTAAATACTATCTAAATGATGTTGAGGCAACAGAAGAAAGAATCAAAGACTTATTAAGTAACGTTGAAAACCAATATTTGATCACAGAATACATCCAATCACATCCTGATATCAAACGCATATATCCTGACGCAGTTAATACCGTTCGCCTAACTGTTTTCAAAAAAGATGGAAAAACGCCATATATCGGCAATGGATATATAAGATTTGGTTCGATTCGCACGGGGGTTGTTGATAACATTGGCGCTGGTGGAATCGGGGCAGAATTAGATGTTAAAACAGGAAGATTTTACAACGCCCAGACAATCGAAAATGGAGCTAAACTTGTCCCATGCGAAATGCATCCAGATACTGGTGTGAAACTGGAGGGATACCTGCCGAATTGGGAGATGGTTAAACTGAAAATCCTCGAAATTGCAGCTTCAGTACCTCAAATGGAATATTTTGGTTTTGATATTGCTTTGACAGAAGACGGGATTAAGTTTCCTGAGATTAATAGATTTCCAGATTATCCAAGAATTAACCTTCTAACGCCAGAGACAATGGACTATTTAGTTTATAAACTGAATAAAAAGAAATTATTGTATGGATATTTTGATGAAAGACCACCTCGTCGATTGGCTAATTTACCTAAGAGATAGTAAATATGTCTTGATTAGATTGGAAAAATCAGACTTGAGCTGATTATACTTTAAAATGGTAAAAAGAGTTCAAAGTAGCGCTTCGTTCCTTCCAAACATAAGAAACGGTATCGCACCTACATGCTGTCAATATAAAGGGAATGTTTAAACATTAATGTAAAAGATTAAACATTCTGAAATGAAGAAGGAGTAATATCATGCAAAAATTTGTAAGGAGAATTCTACGCAAAACTATAGCAATTATACGTCGAAATCCCAATGTTGAACAAAAAATTACAAAAATTATACGTGGAAATGCTTATGTTGAGCAAAAAATCACAAAAATTCTATATAAAAATCCACACACTAAAAACAATGTCGGCAAGGTTAAGACGATAATGGGACGTCCTGTCCTCACAATAAAAGAAATCTGTGCGATTTTAGAAGTGAAAATTCCAACTTCTTATCACCAAATGGCTGATTGCCTAGTGACAGAGACACCATTATTTGAAGTACTAGAAGATAAAGATAAGATGATTGCAGAAATGAAAATTGAAGCAGACTTCCCTAAAACCTATTATAATGCCTTAAACATTGCAACTAAGAAATTTGAGAATAGATTCCGTAAGGTGGCATTAGACGTTGAAAAAACTGACTTATATTTACTAAAAATGTTTGTACAATGGCAATATGTTTTCAGACCACGAGGTTTTTATTATCAAGATTATTTTGATTATAAGCTGTATAATAGGTCAATTTCAGAATCAGAAAAGTTCATCAGTGCTGAATACAGGATTGAAATTTCAAATGCAACGAAGGTCAAGGGCTATGTTAAATACCTTGCAAACAAGTCACTATTTAATAAAACGTTTAGTAAGTATGTTAATCGTGATTATTTAAACATGAGAAAATGCACGCTTGATGAATTTGAATCATTTGTTAAAAAACACCCGATATTCTTTGGTAAACCTCTTGCAGGAACAGGTGGACATGGAGCTGGTTTTTGGCGAGCTACAGGTAATATTGAAGCGTTATTTAATGATTGCAAGAAACAAGATTTGATTGTTGAAGAAATTGTTAAACAACATAAAGAACTAGCTAAATTCAATGCTGATACTCTAAACACTATTAGAATTTATACACTACTCAAAATGAACGATGAGCCTATTGTAACACTATCATCAGTTAGAATGGGGAGAAAGGGAAGTGCTGTTGATAATTTTCATAGCGGTGGGGTTGGTGCTTCAATAGATGTTGAAACTGGTATTGTTGTTTCAGAAGCAATTGACCTTGATGGTAATAGATGGCGCACTCATCCAGATTCTGGCGAAGAAATCAAAGGATTTCAATTGCCAGCTTGGGATAAAGCGATTCAAGCGGCAAAAGAAGCTGCAAAGCTCATGCCTAATGTTCGACATATCGGGTGGGACGTTGCCATTACCGAATCAGGCGAAATCGAATTTATGGAAGGAAATTCAAAAGCGAATTTTCATATTCCGCAAGCAGCTGAGCAAATTGGTAAAAAACCACTGTATGAGAAACATATTAACGATTTTCGTGCTAAAAAAGAAGAAGAAAATTCACTTTTGGAAGCAGAATTTGATTACGTTATAAGCAAAGATAAAGTAAAAATCGTTAAATATAAAGGCGAAAAAAAGGATCTCACAATTCCTGATAAGATTCAAGGACTTGAAGTAAGTATCATTGGGGCGAATTCCTTCGCTAACTTATCGTTCTTAGAAAGTGTTAAATCTCCAGATAGTGTTAAGGTGATAAATAGAGAAGCTTTCATGAATTGTGAAAATCTTAAAAAAATTGAGCTTTCACCAAATACAACAACTATTAATCAGAGTGCATTTAAGAACTGTAAAAATTTGAAATCAGTAAGACTACCTTATTTTCTAAAAAAGATTTGCCAAAACGCATTTAAAGATTGTGTGAATCTAGAAGAATTTTATCACTATAGTATGCAAGGAATTGGAACTAGCAATCCATGGGTCGACTATGATTCAGGAAAAGAAACCGAATTACCAACACGCATTGAATACTTTGGGGCTTATGCATTTTCAGGGTGTTCATCATTAAAAGAAATAACACTTCCTTGGAGAGTCGATTCAATTAATGAGGGCGTGTTTGAAGGTTGTTCATCTCTTGAGAGAATTAATATCCATAACAATCTAAAAGAAATAAAATCATTAGCTTTCTCAAGTTGTCAACAATTGAAGGAAATTAAATTACCCTATCTTGCGAAGAAAATCGCCCCAGATGCTTTTGATAAAAATGTGACGATTGTGTCCGAAAAAGCAACATATGCCGCTAAATACGCCGATGAAAAAAAGTTGCCATTTAGAGCAATTGTTAATAATTTACCTCTTATTTCAAGTGATTTTGTACCAAAAGAAGGAGAAACCTTTATATCAGATGATCATAAACCCTTTTATACCGAAGAACAAATTCAACCTTATATCGAAAAGTTTGAAATGCGACAACCCTCATATAAATTAAAAAAGCCATTGATTAAAAAAACTAGTGAGAAGATTCCCGCTTCAAGATTTAAATTTCAAAATGGAATCTATACGAATAAAATTCCAACCACTCAAAACAGAGCAGTTATCCGAATGACAGGAGATTTAATGTGTCGTAGGCGACAACAAGAAAGAGCAAAAAAAGAGGAAAATTATAACTTCGATGGTGCTTTTCATTTTGTGAGAGACATCTTGAGAAGTGCAGATTTTTCAATTGCTAATTTAGAAACAACTATTTCTCCGAGCTCACCTAGAGCCGATGAAATCCGATTCATAAATAACACTGCAAACTTCAACGCACCTGAACAGTTTTTATTAGCAGTAAAAAACGCTTCTTTTGATGCTCTTAACAATGCCCAAAATCACATTTATGATACAGGTCTTAGAGGTATATTCGAAACCCTTGATATGCAAAACAAATATCAGTTTATGCACTTAGGAGCATATGCGAGCGAAAACGATAAACGTTATTTAATGGTGAATATAAACGGGATAAAAGTAGCCTTCATTGCACATTTTGACGCTGCAAGGCAACAAATGAAAAAGGTAAACTTTACCAAACAAGGGCGTGAAGTCATGACGAATACATTTAGTTCACAAGCAGGTGGGGATGCTCAAGTTATTCGCGATGTGGAAAATGCCAAAGCAGAAGGCGCCGAGTTTATTGTTGCATTTTGTCATTGGGGACGTGAGTATATAAACGAAACAACAGAACGGCAAGAAAGTTTTGCTTATATGGTTGCGAATGCTGGCGTTGATTATATATTTGGATCTCATCCTCATTGCCTTCAGCCATATGATATAATTAAAACAGATGATGGTCGCGAAGTGCCTGTTTTTTATTCTGCTGGAAACTTCATCTCTGATATTAACATTAATGCACCAATTACACGAGATAGTATCATTGGTGAACTAGTACTAGTAAAAGACAAAAACGGAAAAGTGATAATTGAAAGTGATGGCTATTATCCATGTAGGATTATGGATTTGAAAACAGAATCATTTAACTATACTGTCATCCCTACAGAGTTTGAATTTACTTCTGAACCCAAAAGAAATGAAAGCTTAAAGGATGCAGAATCACGGATTGGAAAAGTATTAGGTGAAAAAGTTAAAAAACTCACCTCAGAAACAATTAAATTAAATATTGATTTGAGCAAAACGCCATCCGAATGTAGAAAAGAGGTATTGTAAAATGATAAGAGTTGGATATATGCGAAAATATGAAAAACGTCCAGATTGGATGCATGCAGCCAACGCATTTGCTTTGATGCATGGTATTGAGCTTTTTCATTTTACAGAAGATAAAATTGACTTTGGAGATAAAAGCATATTAGGTGAATTTTGGGATGTAGAACATGCTTGTTTTGTAGAAAAAAGAACTCCTTTTCCCGATATTATTCAAGATAATAGATTTAAAACTTCACCAAAAGTTCGATTAAGGCTTAGAAAAAGCGGTGTGATATTGACATGGACAAGTTTAGGTGGAAAGATAAAAATAGATAAAATCTTACGTGAGAGCTCTATTAAGAAGTATTTGATAGACACTTTTAATTATGATGATATTAATATAGCGGATACTATTGACCAGTATAAAGAAGTGATAATAAAGCCTCTCGATGCATCTTTAGGCGCAGGCGTTTATAAACTATCAAAATCAAATAATAATTCCTACATTATGCACACTAACCATGAGGAAAAAGAAATTGCTTGTGAAGATTTTAAAGAGTATGATGGATTGTTTAGGGGAAAGCAGTATATTGTGCAAGAATATGTAGATTCACGCACTACTTCTGGAAATCCATTTGATATAAAGGTTTACCTTATACGTAGTGGCAAAGATGGTAGTTGGAAACAACTAAATCCTTTGCCTCGCTTAGGATCTCCTTTAGGTGTTATTTCGAATGTAGCTGCAGGTGGAAATGCCCTTCATTTCCTTGATAAATTTTTAGAAGAAGAATTCGGTGAAAATTGGTTAGAAGTAAAACAAGAAATGCAAGAATTAATTGAAAAACTGCCTGAAGCTTTACAAAATGGATATACAAACCCCCTTAATTCACTGGGACTTGACATTGGTTTTGATAAAAGAACTAACAAACCTAAACTATTTGAAGTTAATGGTACTATAAACCTTACCCCCTACAAAATGGAAATGTGTGCAGAACAAATGCATTTGTACAAACAATTGTATAAAGAGCAGCAAGAAAAAAATTTAAATACTAAACCTCAAAATCCAATTAATGTAGGTGGCAATCGTTTATATGTAGATTGCTATTATACTCATTATGAATCACTAAAATCTTCACTCAAAACACTGGCATCATTAGAAAAAGATAGTCCAAATTTTAAGCGCATTCTTGTATTGGGTGATATTGCTGAAACAGGTCATCATACCTATCAAGATATTGGAAAGCTAATTATAGATTCAAATATAGATATACTCATTTGTTGTGGCGTATTAGCAAAAAATATTGCTGAAATTTTTAAAGATTCGTCAACTATAAAAATATTTAGCACGATTGATATTGAAGATACTGCAAAACTCCTTTCGCAAGTTTTAGAACCTCTCGATGCTGTTTTATTTAAAGGCAGTCTCTCTGGTGGCTTAGAAATTGTTGCTGATAAAGTTTTCGGAACAAATCTTTTTTCAAAGGAAAGTGAAAAATTTCATAAAGAGTGCATTGTTTCCAATGGTAAAGAGGTTTTCATTTACCCTGAAGCTGGATATTGCAGTATTAATAAATATATTGGAGAAGAGAAATCTATTGTAATACCAAACACTATAGAGGATTTCCCTGTTGAAATTATCGGCAAAGAAGCTTTTACTAAAAATGAAAATATAAGAAAAATAACACTCGCCTCTACATTAACTAGAATAGATTGTCGTGCTTTTTACAAATGTGTCAATCTAAAGCGGGTCGAACTTCCACATCAAATTACTATGATTGACTCAAAAGCATTTTCGCGCTGTAAAAATTTGAAAGAAATCTTCATTCCATCAAACATTTTACACATTGCTAATAATGCATTTGAGAAATGTCCTAAGCTTATGATAATAGGAGAGCAAGGCTCTTATGCCCAAACCTATGCTCAAATAAACGGGATTAAATTTTTAACAAATAGACAATTTAAAAAATTAGAGTTAAAAAGGGGACTTAAAAGAAAATTAAAATCTATTATCCGTCCATAATGCCCAATCATCCAAAAATTTTACATAATTAGAGGAAATATGCGAGGTGGCATGGCGAGAAAGATAGGATCTAAGATTCACTCAAGTGAGTAACTAACTTAGGACTGATTTGTCAACACTAATCCTGACTTTGGACGATGATGGATTGATGTGGTACAAATGGTAACGGAAATATACGTCTTAATTCACAATCTTTGATTCGAACGGTCGATAACACTAGATTTTCAGCGAAAGTTTAAGATTGCGATTGCTATTAACGTTTATTCCGTTATAATTGAAGAACTATGTTTATTTTTAAGATATTGTTGTAAAAATCAAAGTTTCTAAAATCCGCATATTTGACAGGAGGTGTGATTGTTTTGTCAAAGGAAATCAAAGTTTCAGCCTCATATCTCACCAAGCGATATGAACTACATAAAAATAAGGCAGAAAAAGCAAAGGCATCCTTCAAATCTAACCAGAAAAAGGCTGCCGAATTTTGGGCACTACGTGGTGTTTCATTCGAAGTTAAAGCTGGTGAAGCAATTGGGCTAATCGGTACGAATGGCTCAGGCAAATCTACACTATTAAAGGTTATTGCAGGTATGCTAGAACCAACAACTGGTAATATCACTATCAACGGTAAAACCTCTATCATTGCCATTGGATCTGGACTTAAAAGAGAATTAACCGGACGAGAGAATATAAAACTTAAAGGCTTACTTTCCGGATTTTCAAATAAAGAAATCAATCAAATAACCGAAGATATCATTTCATTTGCAGACTTAGGAAATTTCATTGATCAACCTATTAAAAATTACTCGAGTGGTATGAAATCACGACTTGGATTTGCCATATCTGTACACAACAACCCAGACATTCTCATTATAGACGAGGCTTTATCCGTCGGAGATGCTACATTTTACCAACGTTGTGTGGATAAAATCATGGAATTTAAAGCACAAGGAAAGACAATCTTCTTCGTTAGTCATTCATTGGCCCAAGTGAACAACCTTTGTGACAAAGTCATTTGGATGGATCGAGGAGAACTAAGACAATTTGGTCCAGCAGAAGAAGTCATTGATGCATACAGAGCTCATATTTCTTGGTATAGAGCACTTCCTAAACAGGAGCAACGGCAGTATATTGCCAAAAGAAGTAAAGAAAGGCAAGAATTTAGTCTTGATCAATACTATCAAAACACTATCAAGCAACTTGAATCCAATGATCAATCTGCTTACAACTTAACAAATGAGGCGCTACATCGTACGTTTTATGGTCATCAATTACCGGATCGTATGAGCATATCATCCAAAATATTCATAATTTTCATACTCATTATATTATTTTACATTATGCTATCTTACGTTCCAAATAATTCATTCTCAGAGGTAATTTCACGATTTCTAAATTAATGTAAAGGGAGCTTATTCATTGTGTTAAAAATTAAAACTATTTTAAAAGAAGTCCTTGGAAACTTATTCCTCACATGGACAGTGGCAAGATATGATAACAAAGCCGCTTTCCAAGGTCATTACTTCGGACTCGTATGGGAAATTGTAAATCCACTGATTCAAATTGGTATCTATTGGTTCGTCTTTGATGCAATAAGGGAGCGAGCACCTGTTATTTTCAATGGCATAGAAGTCCCTTTCCTCTCTTGGATGCTAGTCGGTATGTCCGCTTGGCTCTTTATGAACGGGGCAACAAGAACTGCCAGCAAAAGCGTTCACAACAAAATAGGACTTGTTTCAAAAATGAAATTTCCAATGAGTGTCCTCCCCGCCATGTCTATTGCATCTAAACTAACAGCCTACCTTGTTACCGTTTCAATCGTGATTATCATCCTACTATTCTCAGGCATCACACCAAGCATTTTCTGGCTACAATATATTTATTACCTGTTTGCCATGCTAACATTCCTATACTTCTTCGCTTTACTTAACTCAACCATCACCGTACTATTTCGCGACTATCAAAACCTTCTGACACCTTTCATGCGTTTCATGTTCTTCTTTTCAGGTCCTATTTGGCGTATGGATGAAATGGTAGCGATACCAGATTGGTTTGTCCGATTGATGGACCTTAACCCCTTTTCCTACATCATCACCGGATTCCGTAACACATTTCTAGGTGGCGCATTCTTCTGGGAACACGCTTACACAACCATCTTCTTTTGGCTACTTATCCTACTCATCGCAATCATCTCATCCCACCTTCACCTAAAGTTTAGATCAAAATTTATAGATTTATCATAACTTCCCTTGTGTACTTATACTAATAAAAAAGGAATGTTGAAAAAATGATGAAACGCATCAAGCGAAAAATCAAGCGAATAATTTTTCAAACACATAAAAATAAAGAGAAACGAAAAGATGGAAAAATTAAAGCAATTGGAGATATTCCGATATTTAGCGTTGGAGAACTTTGCTCATATCTAGGCATTGAAATACCTAATCAGTATAATGGCATTAGAAATCGTTATGTCACTGAAACAGCTTTATTCTCTAGATTAGAAAACAAAAAAGAATTAATTTCACAAATAACAATCAGAGAAAATTTCCCTAAAGATTTTTATAATAAATTCCAAAAACGCTCAAAAAGCTTTAAAAAAATATATTATCAAATATATGACCTGAAGCATACTGACCAAGAATTACTCGAGATGTTTGTCGAATCACAATATGTCTTTTGGCTAAAGGGATTTCGGGGTATCAATTATTTCTCCCTTGAATTGCATCGTAAATCAATTGCAGAGGCCGAGAAATTTATAAATACTAGCTATTCAGGACATATCAATAAAACATGTAACAGGGGAATACAGCGAAAATATTGTACTAATAAATTACTATTTAACAAAAAATATACAGATTATGTAAAGCGTGATTTCTTATATCCAATGGAATCAACATTTGAAGAATTTAAAGCATTTTGCATCAAGCATCCTAAACTTTTTGCTAAACCGATTGAAATTGGTCAAGGTGCTGGGATTAGAATTATAGAAGTAAAAAATAATATTGAAGAAATCTTTAATGAATGCAAAGACGAAAAACTCATTATCGAAGAAATCGTCGTACAACATCCCGAAATGGCCGCCTTTAATAGCAGTGGCGTCAATACACTAAGAATCTGTACACTATTAAAAGCTGATGGAAATCCACTTGTTACCAATGCTACCATTCGAATTTCTAGAGCAGGCTCCATCATGTCCAATGGCGGCTTGCAGGCAGCAATAGACATCAAAACAGGAAAAGTTACAACAAATGGCTTCAATAAAAAGAGAGAACCATTTGAAGTACACCCTGATTCAGGAAAAAGATTTAAAGACTTTCAAGTCCCATTATGGGATGAGGTAATAAAAGCCACCACAGAATCTGCCAAAATGCTTCCTAATGTTCGACATATCGGCTGGGACATCGCAATTACAGCAGATGACAATGTTGAATTTATCGAAGGAAACACTGATCCCTCCGCTACATTCGCTAATCAAACTGAAGACCAAATAGGAAAAAAACATATTTACGAAAAACACCTCCCAGATATAGAGCGTTACTTTCAGAATCATGCCCCTAAATAATCGAAATATTATGATCCACACTTGGAATTTTAGAAACCGAAAGAATCAAACAAGGCGTTTGGCTGTCATCGCCCATTTGCACCCCAATATCCGTGGCTAGAAGCTCTAGCCACGGATATTGGGGTGCACTGGCTCCTCCAGTCTCTAAAAGAATTTTTTTATCAAGATGGCCATTTAAAACTTTTTTCAAATCTGTGAAAAATATTTTCCTTAACTCTAAATCTCCTTGATTTAGACGACTAATCACATCTAGAAGCCAGTCATTTTGTTCATACAAAATGTTGGCTTCTTTTTTAAGGTGAATTTGGGCCGCATCATTGCGGTTCAAAGAGAGAACACCCTGGGGTTGGGGTGTGATGAGATTTTTATTGCAATGTGTGCATAACAGTAGAGGCTCTGGATTGAATAGGGCGCTAAGTGTATTAATAGTAATCTGGTTATCACATACTAAGCATTTCATTTTGGAATCTCTCCGTTTTCATTGGAATTTTTATCCACAGGTATTGGACGAGGTTCCAATGCCTGTGGTGTAACTAAGACGCGAAGCGCCATTTCAGATTGTTTTTAATAAGTTTTGGGCGTTTGCCTCGGCGTTCATTCGTTTGATTTGTTCCTTGGCATCTATCATGCCGCCAGTGATACCATGGTGAAAAAAGGTGATTTCGCCAGTTGGCCACTTCGGATTTCGACCCACACGACCACTGATTTGGACTAAAGCGCTTTCTTCGTATACGGAATGTTCGCAGGCAAATATGGCGACGTCGATATTGGGAATCGTGACACCGCGCTCGAGAATCATCGTCGTGATAAGAAATTGGCCGATCCCTTCTTTGAAACGTGATACTTTTTCAAGCCGGTTTTCATCGCTGGAGTAAACGAAATCTATATCGATATTGAGTCTTTTTTTTATGGTCGCTTTGAATTTATGACCGCAGTCTATTGTCGGTACAAATAAGAGAGCACGCCTTTCTGATTTAAGTTTTTCTTGAAACCAGCGATGGACAGGGTTTGGCATTTGTCCCTTGGCAACCTTTTTGTAGAAATTGGCGCACCAATTAAATTTGGGAACATCGAGTGGGTATAGATGATACCTTGCGGGAATTAGGCATGATTTCAGATTTCCTTTCTTGATGTCGAGTTGGTCTTTTTTTGATGGCGTTGCCGATAGATAAACGACTGCTGCATTTGGTTTGCACGCTCGCTTGGCAATTCGCACGAGCATTTCATCGAATGTGTATGGGAAGGCATCCACTTCGTCTATGATGAGGAAATCGAACGCTTCATAAAAACGAATCATTTGATGGACAGTTGTGACAACAATATCGCCATAGTCACGTTTTTCCTCGCTACGTCCATGTAAAGTGACAACGCGCGCATTGGGAAAGGCCATTTTTAGTCTGGGCGCTAAGTCGATGACAACATCAGAGCGGGGGATTGCCCAACAAACTCTCTTGCCTATGGCTAATGCTTGCTCGATTGATTCAAACATCATCTCGGTTTTCCCAGCACCACAGACTGCCCAAATCATTCCAGTTTCCTGATTAGCAAGAATTCCTTTACTGAAATTTGATGCCCACTCTTGGAGCTTAGAGAGTTTGAAATCTGCGTTGAGCATGGATATTTCCTCGGAAATATTTGCTGTGCAGGTCGTACGATATAATTTCGTTTGGTTAGATATCATTCCGAAGTCTAAACATTTTCGGCAATAGGTTATTTCTTCATCTTGATAAATGAATTGTTTGAAATATTCGTTATCAGTGTTTAAGCACCTGTTACATTTGCCGTTCTCAATCCCAGGTGCGATGACAACATCATCATCTGTAATAAGGGACTGATCCTTGAGTTGTAAAAATTCTTCTGCTAAAAATTCTCGATTGTAAATATCTATAATAGTCGTCATTTTAGAACCTCCTACTTATATATACGGGGAAAATCTAAAATTTCCTTTATTAAACGTTTTCACAAGGGTTGAGAACTAAATTATCTTAAAGATTATCATGTTAATCTACACTTTTAATTTGTTGGCACAAAAAAACTGACAG
>JGI990J12352_1000121_pt1 | contig 17604 bp, 9 predicted proteins | sample Intmic4MA4BA4MSA_FD_12352 | JGI IMG/M metagenome (IMG submission 12352) | reverse complement strand
GGTGGGGATGGATCACCTCCTTTCTAAGGATTGAAATGTATTGTGAATCGTTGATTTAGTTAATACATATATAACATTTCGTGTTAGTAACTTCTGTTTAGTTTTCAGAGAATTCTTATTCTTTGAAAATAGCATGGCGAGGTAGCTCAACTGGCTAGAGCATTCGGTTCATACCCGAAAGGTTGGGGGTTCGAGTCCCTCCCTCGCTACCATATAGTTTTCTTAATAATGCGGAGGAATACCCAAGTCCGGCTGAAGGGACTGGTCTTGAAAACCAGCAGGCGTGCGAGCGCGCGGGGGTTCGAATCCCTCTTCCTCCGCCATTTGTTTTATTAAAAGTAACAAAGTAGATCGAGGAAATGAATTGATGAGTTTGTGAAGTGTACAATCAAGTATATGAACAAGTGAAGATATGATATTGACGAAGAAATACGCCATTAATTTTTAAAAAAGGTCCAGTGGTGTAGTGGTTAACATGCCTGCCTGTCACGCAGGAGATCGCGGGTTCGAGTCCCGTCTGGACCGCCATTTAGTTTTTGGTTTGATACTTGGGAGTGTAGCTCAGGTGGTTAGAGCGCACGCCTGATAAGCGTGAGGTCGGTGGTTCGAGTCCACTCATTCCCACCATAATGTTTTAATAAGTACTATCGTTTTATTGATATCGCGGGATGGAGCAGTTGGTAGCTCGTCGGGCTCATAACCCGAAGGTCGTAGGTTCAAGTCCTGCTCCCGCAACCAAATAGGCCTCGTAGCTCAGTTGGTAGAGCAATGGATTGAAAATCCATGTGTCGGCGGTTCAAGTCCGTTCGAGGCCACCATCTTTTTTATTTAATTTTACTTTTTGAAAAATAGCAAGTAGTTTCGAGGATAAAGTTGAGCTAGTGATGTATGAACTAGCGAAACTTGTGTTTAGGTAAACAAGGAACAAAAAGGTCGAATTGTGCTAATAGTACACGAGAGTTTTGAGTGACGAAGTTGATAACGAAATATGCCGTTAATTTAAAAAGGTCCAGTGGTGTAGTGGTTAACATGCCTGCCTGTCACGCAGGAGATCGCGGGTTCGAGTCCCGTCTGGACCGCCATTTAGTTTTGTTAAATGTAAGCTATTGAGGCTTATTTTTTTATATTTCTGGGGTGGAAAATGATGTTAGACTTGTTAAGTAAAAAATTTATTAGAAACTATGCTGACTACCAAAACATTAAGGTACGGGGTCATTATGGTGTTTTGACAAGTATTGTTAGTATTTTTTTTAACACATTGATGGCTGGTTTTAAAATTGTTTTGGGATTTATAACGGGTAGTAGTGCGGTTTTAGCAGATGGTTTTAATAATTTGTCTGATGTTGCCAGTAATGCTGCATCACTAGTTGGGTTTATCATGGCGTTAAAGAATCCTGATAAAGAACACCCTTTCGGACACGGCAGAATGGAATATTTAGCAAGCTTAGTTATCTCGATTTTGATATTATTTGTTGGTTTCCAGACTTTATGGAACTCAATATGGCACGTTATTGATCCGACAGTTGTCGAATTTAGTTTTCTTACTGTTTTGGTATTGGTTTTATCAATTTTAATTAAGTTATGGATGGGGCGTTTTAATTTAGCAGTTGGGAAAAAGATTGATTCCACTACATTAATGGCAGCTAGTAAAGATAGTATCAGCGATGTATTGGCTACTGTTACAACGTTGATTGCGATTGTATGGTCACAATATACCTTTTTACCAGTTGATGGTCTGTTAGGGGCGGTCGTATCAATTATCATTATTAAAACAGGTTTGCAAATTGCGAAAGAGACACTTGCTGCTTTACTTGGAACGGCGCCAGATGAGGAATTGTTGACAAAATTGCAACACTTTGTGGCGACTTATAACCGAATAATTGGGACGCATGATTTGATGATTCATGATTACGGTCCAGGTCGACGGTATTTAACAATTCACGTTGAGGTTGATAAAAATGAAGAAATGATGACAATTCATGATGTAATTGATCGGATTGAACGAGATATTTATACTGATTTTAAAATTAAGGCTACGATTCACTTAGATCCAGTCGATTTAAATGATGAATTAACTCGTAAGATGAAACTAGTAGTAATTGATATTTTATGGGAGATTAATCCTACATATAATGTCCACGATTTTCGGATTCGTCGATCTGATCGTGAGATAACCTTGATATTTGATGTCCAGATTCCAGCTGATGATATAACGCCACACCATGACCTAATGGAATTGATTGATGGTAAAATTAACGAAGCTGACAATAGGTACAAGACGTTGATTCAAATTGATCATAGTTACACTTGACAAATACATAAAATATGGGATAATTGGAATAATAATTTTGAAAGGTAGGTAGTTTAAATGACTTTAATTAATGTAACAGCAGATAATTTTAAGGAAATAACAGGTACAGGGATTGTTTTAGTAGATTTTTATGCAGATTGGTGTGGACCTTGTAAGATGTTGACGCCAGTTTTGGAGGATTTAGCAACTGAAATTACAGATGTAAAAATTGTAAAAGTCAACATTGATGATGCACGTGAATTAGCAAAAGAACATGGTGTAAGTTCAATTCCCCATTTGACGTTATTAAAAGATGGTGTAGAAGTGGCTCAAGATCTTGGTTTTAAACCAAAAGAAATTTTATTAGAATGGATTAATTCTCATCGTTAGAAACGTCATAAGACGTTCTTTTTATTGTGTCAGGTGTGCAATAAACCTAGATGGTGAAAATCCGTTGGCGGGGGTGTACGCATCGACCAACGTTCGTTATGCCGATGATATGTTGATCTTTATTAAAAGTGAGAAAGTAGCCGAGCGAGCAATGAAATCAGTTAGTAGTTTTATTACGGAAAGTTAGGCTTAAAAGTTAATATTGAGAAAAACCAAATACGTCAACCGAATAATCTTAAATATCTCGGTTTTGGATACTACTATGATGTTCAAAACAAGAAATGGAAATGAGACCACATCCAGATTCGGTGAAGAAATTTCAGCGTAAATCATGAGTAAAAACTCCCTTAGGGACTTTTTGCGAATGTAACCTCGTTGTATATAAACCGTCAGTTGGTATCTAACTAATTAATAATAAACACAGAGACTGTGGTTAGAGCCTTTTTTAAACCATCGAGTGGTAGAAAGGTGAAACTAATCCACAGTATCTTAAATATAGTATCACATTATCCCAATTTGGGATAAATCTATTATACGAGGAAGGTTTTAAAATGAAAGTAGCTTTAATTGCTCACAATAACATGAAAGATTCACTAGTTGCGTTCGTCAAAGAAAATGAGGCACGCTTTGCTCGGTTTGAGTTATGCGGAACAGGGACGACAAGTACGCGAATTATGGAAGAAACAACGCTTTCGGTTCAGAAATTCCACTCAGGACCACTTGGCGGTGATCAAGAAATTGGAGCGTTGTTACCATCGCGTGCGGTAAATGGAATTATTTTCTTTCGTGACCCGTTGACGGCACAAGGGCATGAACCAGACGTCAATGCGTTATTAAGGTTATGTGATGTTTATAATGTGCCGCTGGCAACGAACTTCGGTTCAGCGGAGGCGATTCTCGATTATTTATGTAAAAGATTAGACGAGAAATAGCAAAAAGCCCTGCGATTGCAAGGCTTTTTTTGAAAGGAAATTCATCAAAGTACATATTAAAGTCCAAAATATCGTATATGTTAGGATATAAAACCCGCTTTCAAGCAGGTGGGTACCGTTTCTGGCACATTAGGATTCCTACGGTCAAAGAAAGTAGGCATTCAACACAGTGACAGCAAATCCAGTTCCCAATTTCAAAATGTTCGGATTCAAAGAACTAACATTTTTACGGATATCTCAGACATTATTTAGTATACCACGAACGCTTTCATTGATGCAAGCTTTTTTTTCTTTATTTATGATTTTTCGGTAGAAGATGAGCAGTTTCGAGTAATTGATTGATCATTTTTTAATTTTTTTCATAAACTGACAACAAAATTTGTAACAGTGTGTAAATATGGATAAAATTGGCATTTTCGTTCGGCATTTCGAACAAGAACATCGAACTTTGTCGAAGTTTAAAGTTTTTTTGAAAATTCTTAATTACGTTTAATTTTTATTCATGAAAAGGCTTGCTTTTTTAAAATTTATATGCTACTTTTTAGAAGAGAGTGTTTGACGAATGGTATTCGTATTTGCGAACACCGAGACATCATGACATTGTTGGGAAACGAAGGGGAAATGGTTTTACCAAAATTAGGGGGGATTATTATGTTTGAAATTATCAAAAACCAACAAAGTGGACTGCGAAGATTCTTGTCAGCATTTTTAGCATTTGTTTTATTATTCAATTCATTCGCACCAATTGGGGCAATGACAGTTATCGCATATGAGGGGGGTGAAGTAGTTTTAGTTGACGAGTTGGTCGATGAATTGTTTGAAGACAGTTATGAATATGAATTGCCAGAAGTGCAAGTTGAAGTTACCAATGAATTAATTATACCGATTGTGGCTGAAGAGTTGTGGTATGGGATAAGATTTAATGGTCAACCAACAAATACTACTGGGGCATTTTCGATATCAACTTTTGATACGGCTGTAAGAACTGGAACTGATGTAGCATTTGATTTCGATGTTATTCGTGGAGGAAGTACGGGTAATGCTACTGTTGGTGGTGGTTGGTTTAGTTTTGGTGGAGCAGTTGCAAATAATGCGACACGCCATTTACGATCAACTGCATCGCTTCCGATTAACGAGGCGAGCTTCCGAGTGGAAATCGACTTTAAAACTAGTAGTAATAACAATACTCGTTGTGTCAGTATTATCGACCATAATGTCGGAAATGCTGCTTTAGCAACAGCGTGTAGTACACTTAATGGAGCAAGTGAACCCGTTACAACAGTTGTTTATACGTTTGTGATGAGTGAGAATGCAATAATTGAACCGTTACCAGCAATTACAACTGATGCAGATGTGCGTATTCACGCTATTCGAGTTTTTAGAATTGGTACTTCAAGTGATGATGATGTTGACAATGGTGACGGTAATATTATTGATTCAGGTGAAACTGATGGTGACGACACAACGACACCTGGAGACAGAGTTCGAATTGCGAGTGGAACAGGAAGTGTTACTGGTGCTGGAACTGGTGTACGTCCTGGTCAACTGTTAGCTGATTTAACTGATAGTAATATAACAGCTGTTGAGTTTAACGCAACACGGTATATTTCTACTCAAACCGCAAATGGTCGTTTCTTAAGCTACATGATTAGACTGTCAAATGATCAAGTTGTTGGTTTCATAACGAGTGCACAAGGGACTGCTGCTGGTCACACGGGGTTTAATCGTCTGAATTTTGGTGTTTCAACTTTTGCGAATGCAACTGCTGGTGGTGGTGGCGGTGCAGACGCATTTTCAGTAAACCGTTTTTCTGATTATTCGAGTGTACTGACCGCTGCTGATACTGTCGAAAATGCAAATAATTACATAATCACAATTGCTATTGTTGATGGTCAATTGACTGGAAATTTAACGATTAACGGAACGCTGATTGCGAGTCTAGATATTGACCAAGATATTCCAGTAGGTACTACTATTTCTAGTGTGTATCAATTTACTCACAGCAATACTATTACTATTCAGCACACATGGTCTTTATATGATCGAAATCCAGGTGCAAGTGTTGGTGAACCAGATCCGATTGAACAAGGAGCAGCACCGACAATTGCACCAGATGTAAGAGTAGATGTTGGCACGAGTGGGACGGTAGTTTTATCATGGGATGCTGTGCCAGATGCGGCTGATTATGTTGTAAATGGTGGTGGTTTAGTCGATTATGTGACAACTACTAGAACAACTACAATTACTGGCTTAACTAATGGTAATGCGTATACTTTTACTGTGTTTGCTCGGAATGCTTACGGTGATGGTCCTGTTGCAACGGTTGCAGTAACTCCTATTGATTCACCTTTAACGGCGACAGGTGGAGCTTGGTTAGAATCGGCTTATGCCTATTGGACTGGTGTTGTTGGAGCAAGTTATAATGTTTATGTTCGTTCTGGCGGAGCTTGGACGTGGGTTAACAATCCAGCACAACCAGTAGTAGGGCAATCAGTTTGGACAAATGATCATAGCCCGTTAGTGAGGATTGTTGATGCGACAACTAACCAATGGCGTGTTGATGTGCCAGGTTTAAGAGCGAGAGTTGTTCATGAATTACGTATTGTTGAAATTGAAACAGGTCGTGAAGCAATAGTTACTGATTTAGTACCAAGTGCATTTGATCGGCAAGGGTTTGCTTTTGATCCAACTTCACCATGGGGAACAACAACGGGAGCTTATAATACTGATGGAACATTGCGTAATGATGCAGTTGTTATTTATGTGACCGCTGAAAATGTTAATACTTTTACGACACCATGGGGAACTACTGGCATCGGTGGTGCAAACGGGTTATTCCATGAGAACAATGTTCGCAATCGTACTGGTGCGAATGTTGGATCAATGATTGATGCAACCCCAGTTGCGATTCGTTTGATTGGTGATGTACCAACGCCTGCAACGGTTAGAACTGGTAATATGATTCGTGTTGCTCGTTCAGCTAATTTAACATTTGAGGGAATCGGAACTGATGCAATAATTAGCGGTTGGGGCTTAAATATTATGAGCTCGAATGTTGTTGTGCGAAATTTAACTTTTATTGGTTACCCAGATGATGCGATTAATTTAGAAGGCTGGGCTGGTACGACTGGTCAATGGCCAACAATTGGTGCTGGGTTGTTAGCACCATCATCACCAACTGGTAACCGTGTTTCAACTAATATTTGGATTACGCAAAACACTTTTATTGACAATAACAGTGGCGATGGTGCGATTGATGCAAGCAATAACTCTAGTTACTTTACGATTGGCTGGAACCGTGTTTATGATGGTGGTCGGTTAGCCAATTTAGGAACTACGCAAAATAATATTCGTTTCCGCGGAACTGTTCATAGCAATTTTGTTTCCAATAATCATTCACGAGTTCCGCGTGTAAGGTGGGGGCAAGTTCATTTTTATAATAATGTTATTGATGGCGCAAGTCTCTATGCAATTGGTGCTGGTCATCATGCAAGTATTATCGCCGAAGGAAACTATTTTATTCGTGCAAATGCACCGATGATGATTAGTAATCAAGGGGCGGCAGTTTCAAGGCCTGGTAATTCTAACAATGTCTTTACTGGCGATTATCCAGGTTATTTAATCACGACTTTAACTGGACCAACAAACCATGCTGGTAATCCACGCGGAACGAATGCAATTTTTAACTTAGCTGCTAGCTTAAAGCCAAACGAATTTGTCAACATTACAACATTTGATCCGATCCTTGATCAAGGATTACCTGCACCGACAAATCTACGTAATGCTCAACCGTTTCAGTATTTTAATCCAAGAACATCTGGAGTACCAGTTAATGTAACGACGGCAAGGGAAGCACTTAATATTGTACCATTGCAAGCAGGGGCTATGACAGCCGAGAAAAGATCTGTATCAACAATTCCAATTGTACCAGCAACACCAGCAAATCCGACAGCCGAACTTAATGATGGCGTGATTAGAGTAGAATGGAGTCTAATTCCAGATGCACAAAGATTTTATATCCGCCATAATGGTGTAATTATTAGTGATGTACCAGGTACGCAAAATTACTTTGAATTTACATTACTTTCAACGGCTGGAACTTTGGCGAGGCTTATGCCATTTGTGAATGAATATCATCTATTCCAAATACAATCACGTAATACAAATGGATTTTCAGCGTGGTCAGCTGAATTTACAATTGACGGTGCTGATTTCCCGAATATTGGTACATCAGTTGATCCAGAGCTAGGAACGCCTGAAGCAACAACTACGCATACATTCATAGTACCAGAAATAATAGCTGCTGAAAATATCGTTGGCGATACGCAACTCAATGGGACTTGGACAGATGGTTTCTTCACAGCAATGGGAGTAGCTAATAATGGTCGCTGGCGTGCTGGTCAAGGTGGTGGTGTATTTGAAACTGGTCAAAATGGTGCTGGTTATGTGGAATTTACAACAACCAGTGTATCAACGGTAACATTCTATGCAAGTAGCACGGGTGGTGGCAATTGGTCTGCTGTAACCCTTTGGAATGATGCAGGTGAAGCACAAATTGAAGCTACTGGTCGACTTACTATCGTGGATAGTGGAAGTACAGGAACTCGTTTCACGTTTGAAAATTTACCGCCTGGAACATGGCGAGTAGTATCAAATGGACTACAATATATGGATCTTAATACAACAAGTGTAGCTGCAACAGCAGGCGTTGGGCGTGGTGTAAGAATTCATCGCATTTCAGTTGTTCAAACATTTGGTGAACTTCCAATAATGGATCCAATGGATTATCCAACGGATTTAGTTGCTACAAGTGACCTTGACAGGCAGGTTCCTTTATCATGGACACCAGTTGCCAATGCAATTCGTCATGAATATCGTTATCGTGCTGAAAGTGGAACGTGGTCAACATGGGCAACAACTAGTGCAAGAAATAGTCATACAGTAACAGATTTAATAAATGGAACTACTTTTGAATTTCAAGTGCGTGGTCATGACGGAACGGTTTATTCCGTTTATTCAATGGTTACTGCAACTCCAGTTTCGTTGCCATTATTACAAATCACGGGTATCAGTGCGGGTGCAACGTATAATTTCGGTGAAGTTGCTCACGACTTTACAGCGAGTGATTTTGCTCCGTTAACAATAACAGTAACAAATAATGGGACGGCGCCAGCTTTGAATACGGTTGTCACTCTAGGTGGTACGAGTTTTGTTCTTACTGGTGATACTGAGCAAAGCAGTTTAGTTTCAGGTGCGTCGATGGTGTTTGAAGTAGCACCAAGACTATTATTAGTAGCAGGTCTTCATACTGATGTTGTTACTATTTCCGCAAACGGATTGGCTAATATTACTTTTAACGTTAACTTTAACGTGACACCACAAGCGATAAATGCTGAATGGGGTCGAGTTGCTTATGATTTTGATTTTACACGCTTACCAGTAATCGCAAATAACACATTAAATGCTGGAATGGCAGGTGGGATTGCCTACAATCGTTTATCAGAAGTTGCTGATGGTGTTGCCGCTGATGCACGAATTATCAGTCAAACTGCAAGACATCAAGATTTCGATTTTTTGATTGGTGGAAACACTGCAGCTAATGGTTTTGGTGTAACTGCTGGCGGATTTTTAAATCCAAATGGCGGTGGTCGTTTTTTACAATCATCAGAAATGTTACAAGCACCAATTCGGATTGAACTCGATGTGGTTGCTAACATGAATACTGGTGGAAGAAGTTCAATGACACTCTATTTTGGTTATCAGTCGCAAACATTCACAATTGAAGGTACTGCTGCTAACCCAGGGCGCGTAGTTGTTGAGTTTGCGACAGGTGAAGGATATTTGCGAACAAGTCAATTCACATGGGGTGGACAAGCTGTCGGTGATCCAATTGGTCGCGGTACATTACAAGCAATCCGTATTTTCGAAGGTCAATTTAACGGGGCATGGATTGAAACGAATCCAATCGGATTTGAACTTGAATTCCCACGCCTACCGTATGATTACACAGTGGGTAACTTAACGACAGAAATCGTGCAAATTACAAATATTGGAACTGAGGCAACTGAAATTAGTGCAACTGTTGGATCAGAGTTTGAAATTATTGACGGAGTCGGTAGTTCAGCCATTGCTACTGCAACCTTAGAACCTAAACAAACAGTATTAATTGCTATAAGTCCTGTTACAAATCTACCAACGGGTCGACATGTAAGTAGCTTAATTGTTGAAGCACATGATGCGAACACCTTAAATGTCCCTGTTAGTGTTAGTATTAATGCTCCACTTTCATTTCCGAATGTACCATTATTTTATAGCGGTTTTCCAACATCGTCAGTAACGCAATTCCCGAATAATGTAAATGAAAATGTCGCTTGGGATAATGGATTTAGGCGAGTGTCATTCACTGCAGGTTCGCAGTTAATGCGTTTTAACGCACAAGCCAGAGATGCTGATACTAGCTTAGCAATTCCGTTTATGTTAAATGAACTTCTGTGGGTGCCAATGGCTGCGGCTGAGGTAACATTACAAGGCACAAGCTGGTCATTTAACGTTACCACAGATGAAGTAACAGTTACAGCAGGTACAAATTCGTACACAACGCTTACTTTAGTCGCAACAACAAATCCACATGGTGGTAATGCAATATTTGTTCCACTACAACAGATTGCTGAGGCTTTAAACATTGGTAATATCGGTTGGGACAATAGAAGTAATACGCTAATCGTTGTGACTGGTGCGACGGTTGAACAAGGAAATGTCTTATATAACAATATTAATGACCGACCAGAACAATGGTATGGTAGTCAGAACTCAATTGCAATTGCGACAAATTTTGTTTATATGCAACGCCAAAACGGTGGTTGGCCACGTGGAATCGGACAAACAGGAGCAGCACCGCATCAACCAGATGTTGGCGGGATGGCACCAAATGTTGTTCAACAAATCGCAGGCGGATTTATGTTAGAAGACTCGTACTTTGGTCGTGGGATCACAACGAACGAAACAAGATTCTTACTGCGGATGTATGAAGCGACTGGAATTACACGTTTTCGTGATGCTGGTTTACGTGGTTTTGATACGATTATTAGAACCCAAGACTCTGTAGTTGGTGGGTGGCCGTATCAAATTAGTGGCGGCAGTTACCACCGTGGGATTTCAATTAGTGACAATGCGATTGACAATATTTTATGGTTGCTATGGAATATTGAAACAGATGGATTATTTGCTGATACTTTAGGTGTTTATCGTGTTGAACAAGCAATTGATGCTGGTGCTGAAGGTCTAAGGTTTATCCTTGAATCACAAGTCGTTTCTAATGCTTTTGCCGATGGTCAATCAAGATTAACAGCTTGGCCATTCTTAGTTTATCAATCGGGACTAACATATGCTGATTTACAACCTGGGGCAATAGCAGGTATGCCAGGTCAGCCAGCTTGGGCACGCGAATTTGAACCGCCTGCAATTAGTGCTGATGAGTCGGTACCGCTAATCGAATTTTTGATGAGTATTCCAGATCCATCACAAGAAATTCGCAATGCGATTCATGCGGCGGTTTACTTCTTTGAATATACAAGAATTGATGGCTTTAGATTGCATCATAATCCGACTGTATCAGGGACGACGATGCATCCACAATTGGGGCGCTGGCTCGAGCCAGAAGAAGGAGCTCGTCCATTATGGTCACGTTTTATTGATATTGATACCTTTATGCCACTCTTCTATGATCGCTCAACACCGGGTGCGAATGATTTGTTAAGTCCACACGCTGGAGTTAGTAGATCATCATTTGAAGCAGAGTTCGGCACAATGCTTGGCTATATGGGCACTCATCAAAGTCATAACGCAACACAACCGTTTAGTAATACAAGTGCAAATTCAGTTCGTAATGGTACTCGGCGCAACGTATTCCGTGCTGTGGATGGTAGCTTGTCAATTGATCCTAATCACGGTGAATTTGATTTAGTAGCATCATTCCATAATCTAACACATGAACGTCGCATGGGTTTCAATTACATCAACCATTTCGGTGAAAGTTTACCAGCGATGTATGCAGATTGGCGAGTACGTGTTGGTTTAGATGCATCAACACCGCCAACACCAGAAGTACCAACACCAATCGAACCACCGCCACCATTGACACCACCAAATTATAGTTGGCGTCGTATTGGGAATCAATGGTTCTTCTACCGCAATGGTGTTCGTCAAACTGGTTGGGTACAAACTAGTGATGGTAGCTGGTATTTTATGAATAACCAAGGTGTGATGCAAACTGGTTGGGTACGCACTGGTGGTAGCTGGTTCTTTATGAGTCGCTCTGGTCGAATGCAAACTGGTTGGGTACGTACTGGTGGTAACTGGTTCTTCATGAACCGCTCTGGTCGGATGCAAACTGGCTGGATTCATGATGGTAACGGTTGGTATTATTTAAATAATCATGGTGCGATGCAAACTGATTGGGTACGTTCAGGTGGTAGTTGGTTCTTTATGAACCGTGCTGGTCGAATGCAAACTGGTTGGGTACGTAGTACTGGTGGTAACTGGTTCTTCATGAACCGCTCTGGTCGAATGCAAACTGGCTGGATTCATGATGGCAACGGTTGGTACTATTTAAACAATCAAGGTGTAATGCAAACCGGTTGGAACCACGATGGGAATGGTTGGTACTTTATGAACCGCTCTGGTCGAATGCAAACTGGTTGGGTACGTTCAGGTGGTAGTTGGTTCTTTATGAACCGTGCTGGTCGGATGCAAACTGGTTGGGTTCGCTCAGATGGCAACTGGTTTTTCATGAACAACGATGGTCGGATGCAAATTGGTCGTGTTGTTATCGGTGGTATAACACATAGATTCGATAATAGCGGTTATTGGCTTGGTCAATAGTAGAATTATATTTTATCAGCTTTTAGAAATAAACTAGCATTATGAGAATAGCAATTTAGATTAGGCGCAGATTGAATTCTATTTGCGTCTTTTCTTTTAACTGGGTGCTTTTGCCGATAAAGCGACAATTTTTTTACCAGTGTTGTGGTAATATTAAGACAAGGAACTACGACAGGGGGTCAAAAAAAATGAAGTTTTTAGTAGTTTTAAGTGTTTTGATATTAATTGGATGTATGGAACCAGATATTTATCAAGCGACTGATGGTGGTGTACAAATAGTTAATACGCCAGTGGAGGTTGCGCCCAATTTTGGTGAGGTGGAAACATTGCTGACGGCGGTTGAATTGACGGTGGGTTTGGATGATTTTTCGACTGCTGTGATGTATTTTTCACGGTTGGAAGTGGCGCTTGCAGAGTATGAAGCATCGGAAATGCAAAAAGCGCGAGTTAACACGATGAGGGAATTACTAGCAGACCAGTTGGTGATTGCTGTTATGGCTGATTACTACGAGGCAGAAGCTGAATTTGAAGATCGGATTTTTACTGGTAGCGATGCGGCGACCAAAGTGATGAATATGATTGGTTCAGTATCAGGATATACATTTGTTTATCACGAAATTCCCAGTTTTGTCGGCTCGACTGGTATTGGCTTTTATGTGTTTTTAGTACCGATTGACCACGCTGAACGTGATAGTTTTGTTGTGCGAGAACGCTTTTTTGTCACGGACAGTGGTGAAATTTTAGTGCTTGAGTAGTTGTGGTAGTTTGTGGTATACTAAAGTATCAGTTTATTTCATACTAAAACAAATCTAATAAAGTGTCTAATTGTTTGAGTATGAGTAAAAATTAAGGTGATAAAACATGAGATCAAGTCGTAAAAGAGAATTAATCATTATTGTTATCATCAATGCCATTGCTATTTTACAGATGGTTTTTTGGGATGCCAATGAGTTGTTCATTATCGGCTTGATTGCTGTTGTTATGATTTTTAACGGGATTTACTTTGTCTTTTATGTGCGTAAGAAAAATGCTGATTTTTCACAAGCCAAGAAACAACTGTCGTACCAGATTGAAGCAGTCGGAAAAGAAGTGTTTGAAAAAATACCGCTCGGAATTATTTTATATGACGAAGCTGGGAAAGTGGCATGGTCGAATCCGTATACGCATGGAATTTTTGAACGTGATATTGATAATCATGAATTGTCAACGCTTGATGGTGGGCTTTTTGAGCTACTTGCAAACGCAAAAGAAAATTTTGAGTTTGCCTATCGTGATGCGGTTTATTCAGTAATGCATAAAAAAGCAGAGCGTGTCTTATATCTTGATGATATTAGTGAATATGCAAATTTGATGAAAAAGCATGAAGACTCAAGATCAACCCTTGGATTAATTGTCCTTGATAACTATGATGAAGTCGTGAAAAACCTCGATGAACAGGCACAAAATGATTATAGACGTCAAATTACTGATCGTTTGTCAAATTGGGCAAATGAGCATAGTGTGATGTTTAGAACATTACGTGACGGTCGTTTTATTATTTTAATGCCACATAAAATATTAACTACTTTATGTGATAACCGTTTTAGTATTTTAGATGATATTCGGGCAATTGGTACTGATGATGTTGTTTTGACCGTTAGTATGGGGATTGCCTCAGGTTACGAGAGTTATTTAACATCGTTCAACCGTGCATCGTCATTGGTTGATTTGGCGTTGTCGCGTGGTGGTGATCAAGTGGTAATCAAGAAAAAAGGCGTTGATGATTTCTTATTCTACGGTGGTAAAACGAATCCAATTGCCAGTCAAAACCGAGTGCGTGCTCGCGTTAATGCTGGTGCTTATGAGCGCTTAATTTTAGATAGCGACCATGTTGTGATCATGGGGCATAAATTCCCAGATGCTGATGCCCTTGGGGCGAGTATTGGTTTAGCAAAAATTGCGACGACCATTGGTAAAGAAGCTTATATCGTTCTAAATAAAGATGAACTCGACAAAGCGAATGAAATCTTTGTGGCTGAAATGCTAAATGACGAAACCCTCGCTGGTTATTTTATTTCTAGTCTCAAAGCGGTTGAAATAATGACCAAAAACAGTTTGTTAGTAATCGCTGATACGCAAAATCGTAATTTGGTCATTGATAATACGCTGTTAAATTTAACGAATAAAATTGCCATTTTTGACCATCATCGTCGTGGAACGGATTACATCGAAGCAACCTTATCTTATACCGATCCGTCTGCTTCATCAACAGCGGAACTTGTCGTTGATATGCTTGATTATTTTGGTAAAAGAATTAATTTATCGACCGCTGAGGCGTCGATTATGCTTTCTGGCATTATGCTTGATACGCGCAGATTTATGTATAATACCAGTAAAAAAACCTATGATGCAGCTGCCATATTGAAGCAGAAAGGTGCTGATGAGAAGTACATTGCTCGGTTATTAAAAGCACCAATCGAGCATTATTATGCGCGGGCTCATCTAGCAGAACGAGCACAGATTTTTGCCGATAACTATTTAATCGCAGTCGCAAGTGATGAGTACGCCTTTGACCGCACCGAAATTGCGGCAACGGCTGATGATTTATTAAATGTGCAAGGGATAAAGGCATCATTTGTGTTAGGATTTTCTACACCGAATAACGTGGCGATTAGTGCTAGATCGACTGGTGAAGTAAATGTCCAATTAATCATGGAAGCTCTTGGTGGCGGTGGTCATCTGACTAACGCAGCCGCTCTTTTTGTTGGAACCTTGCCGGAAGCGGTCAAAGCATTAGAAAATGTTTTGTTAGATTTAAAACAGAAATAGGGTCAGTAGGAGTTCGCTTGCTAACTTTGACCAGATGCGCGACTAGGCAATCGTAATCGGTTCAAACTTCCCTTTTGGTCGTTTTCTCCGAACTCGTTGCCTAAAAACAAAGGGGCGGTTATTGGTTACCCTTTTTGTAAGTACTTTTTGTAAGGTAGGAGTGGGATTATGAGTTTATTTACCAAAATGAAAAACGCCTTTACGCGTAAGGAATTAAGCGAAACAGAAATTCGCGCAAAGGCTAATTATAAAGAAGGGTTAAAAAAGACCCGTGGCAGTTTACTTGATAGATTACAGGCAACTTTTGCGAACTATACTGTGATTGATGAGGCGTTATTCGAAGAACTCGAAGAAATTTTCATCATGGCTGATATTGGCGTGGCGACGGTGATGGATTTTGTTGACCAGTTAAAGCAGACGGTGCGTGAATCGGGGACAACGGATCCGAAAGATTTACAAGTTTTAATGGTCGATAAATTGTTTGAAATTTATGCAAAAGGTGAATTTGTCAACGCAAACCTTCGTATGAACAAAGACGGCATGACTGTGATTCTTTTTGTCGGTGTCAATGGCGCTGGGAAGACGACGTCGATTGCTAAGATAGCCCATCAGTTGAAATCAAAAGGGAAATCAGTGATGATGGCGGCTGGTGATACTTTTAGAGCAGGGGCGATTCGACAACTTGAAGTCTGGGGTGAACGATTAGATGTACCGGTAGTTTCTTTAAGTGAAAATTCCGACCCATCGGCAGTAATGTTTGATGCGATTGGGGAAGCGAAGCGACAAGGTGTTGATGTTTTATTATGTGATACGGCTGGTCGATTACAAAACAAAGTTAACCTCATGAATGAACTTGAAAAAATCAAGCGGGTAATTAATCGCGAAGTGCCAGGCGCACCACATGAAACCTTGTTAGTAATTGATGCGATCACTGGTCAAAACGGAATGAGCCAAGCCAAAACATTTATGGAAGTTGCCGACGTGAGTGGCATTGTTCTAACCAAACTTGACGGTACTGCCAAAGGTGGGATTGTACTAGCAATCCGTAACGAAATCGGTATCCCAATCAAATTTGTTGGCTTAGGTGAGCGACCAGAAGATTTAGTCCATTTTGATATCGAACAGTATATTTACGGGTTATTTGCGGATTTATTTGAAGAGTGAGGATACGAAAATTCCAAAACTCTCGAAAAAATATATAAATCGAAAAATTACTCAAATGAGAAAATTATATATGCTTTAATATCGAAATGTGCTACAATAAAAATGCCTTAATTTTCAGGATCACATCATCTTAAGTAAGGAAGTGGCGGAGATGGTTAAATTATATTCAAGAGTATTTAACTTCTCAACTATCTGTTTTACCTGATTAAATATTATAATATATTATTTGATATACTATACGATAAATTTGATGTGTGTATCTACATTAAAATTTTTTGAATATGAAAACTTGTCCTTAATATAGGATAATGATAGGAGTAGATTATATTGAAAAAGAAATTTGTCATCAGGGTATTATCAATCATAAGTGTTACTTTTATTATCGGATTAGTTCTTATTTTTTCAGCGCCTTCAATTGGTATAAATGCTGGAGATAGAGCTGTAAGAAATGCTGGTGGAACAATGAACACAAGCCAGGTTGAATGGATTGTTGATGAAACGACTGCTTCTTATCGACTGACTGGCTTAGTAATTTCATTGGTGAGTGGTTTCGGAATAATAACTAATGGGTATGCTTTATATAAAGAAATTTAGGATTTTTAAGTAACTTTATTCTTAGAAACTTGATAGAGACTATAATATAAATAGAAATGCCAAAAACCGTTCATCTGATATTAAAATGCCTAAAAAGATTCATCGAATGACCAAAAAATTGAATTCCTGCAAAAAGGAGTTGCCCCTATGCAGATTGAGTTATCAAAACAGGCATCAAAAGTTATGACCAAATTGATAAACCTACCCAAAAGTGAATAAAAAAGTATTAGAGAAAATACCTAAAATGTAGAATGTCCGACTTTCAACGGTCGAGACCTTAAAATGGTTTGTCACACTTTTTTAATTCATATGGAGGCTTTATAAATGAAACAATTTGAATACAAAACAGAAATTTTGTTAATGAGAGGTTTTTTTTCTATTGGTTCAAAAGCAAATAGGGTTGCATTGGTAGAAAAGCTTAATCAAGAGGGACGACATGGTTGGGAATTATGTAGTATTCATTATTCATGGTTTACATCAAATGAAGCCCTTTTAACATTTAAACGAGAAATGAATGTGGATTAAATAAAAACACATAAAACAGAA
>JGI990J12352_1000120_pt1 | contig 17725 bp, 13 predicted proteins | sample Intmic4MA4BA4MSA_FD_12352 | JGI IMG/M metagenome (IMG submission 12352) | reverse complement strand
ATACTTTTAACTTCGCTACCTACAAGCACAATGCCTGCTTCTAACTTTTCGTCTATTTCATATTCAAAATACACTTTCTTATTTTTATCAACAATTCTCATTTTTTTAATGTCCTTCGATGCTATCTCGTCACATTTGGTCGTTCCCGCTCTCTTTTCCGATACGATTAGTTCTACCTATACCTTGTAGAGCGTGTCTTTTTTATATCCGTCCATGCAATCTTGCAGAAGTCGGAGATAACTCCAACAGGTAACTAACAAAACAATCTTGTAGGGGTCGCAGTCCTCTGCGACCCGCACTTTTTTAATGTCCGCCCATGTAATTTTGTTACATTTATTTGCCTACACAAAATTTAGCAAAGATTTCGTTTATCACTTCATCGGTTGCGATTACCCCTGTTAAACTGCATAATGCCCTGTGTGCCTCGGTTAAATCGCTTAATACACAATCTAAACTTAGATGCATAGAAACATCTTCTATTTGGTTTAAGCTATCCAATGCCGTGGTTACCGCCGTAAATTGTCGCATGGTATTGATACTAGCACCGCTTGCATCAATTTTACCCAACGTTTTTTCTACCATGGTATCTTTTAAAGTTTGTATATGGTCGCCGTTTTTTGCGCTAAGATATATACTATTTGTATCTTTGGTAGATTGTAGAGTGGGCGCATTAGGTGCTAAATCTAGTTTATTCACTACATCAATAACGGGAGTTGATGGATTAACTTTTACAAAATCGGTAGGGTTATGGATATCTGTGACGTTGATAATAAGGTTAGCAGATTCTATGGCAACGTTACTGCGTTGTATGCCAATTTGCTCTACCCTATCGGTGGTATCTCTAATGCCTGCCGTATCGATAATAACAAAAAGTATGCCGTTATGTGTAAAATGTTCTTCTACCGTATCACGGGTAGTACCTGCAATATCGGTAACAATGGCACGCTCAAAACCTAATAGTCTATTTAAGAGTGCGCTTTTACCTACGTTGGGTTTGCCTACTATGGCTACCCGTACGCCTTGGCGTACCAATGCGCCTTTGTGGTAAGAATCTTTAAGCGTTTGCAATTGTTGCTTGACAGGCTTTAACGCTTGTATAATTTCTTGTATGCTGGTTTCTATAATGTCGTCTTCGGGATAATCTATCGCACTAGATGCCTTTGCAATGGTTTGTAAAAGTTGCTGGGTTATTACACCAATAGGGTACAAAATGCCGCCTTGCAATTGTGCATGCGCTGCTTGTATGCTAGAAGTAGATTTTGCCTGTATAAGGTCTATCGTTGCTTCTGCTTGGGTTAAATCTATCCTACTATTTAAAAATGCCCTTTTGGTAAATTCGCCTGGGTAAGCCGCCCTACATCCTGTTTCTATTAATGTTTGGGTTATTTTTTGTGCTATTAAATAATTGCCATGACACTGAATTTCTATTACATCTTCTCCTGTATAAGAGTTAGGATTTTTAAAGTATAGTACCAGCACGTCATCGGATAACATTTTTGTTTTAAACGTAAACAAGTGTGCGTAACGTGGTTGAATATCTTTTAAATTCAGTTTTTTTTGAGAAGGTTTTCTGTTTTTTAAAAAGGGTAGCACGCACGCCAATGCCTTAGCTCCGCTTACTCTTATGATAGAAATACCGCCTGTTCCTGCAGGCGTCGCTATGGCTACTATAGTATCACTATAGGGTTGTACTTTTTTTTCTTCTTTTTGCATAGTTTAAATAGGTTTTATTCTTGGTTTATTGCCACCCCTTGGGTATTGCGGTGGCGTATCTTTAATTTTTTTTATGATTATTAAGTTACGTTGTAAAGCTTCTTCTTTAAGGTGCAGTGTGTATGGGATAACTTGTTCTACCTCGCCGCCTAATACCTCAAGTGCTTTTTTTGCCTGTTTAATTTCTTCGTTATAATTGCTTCCTTTGTAGGCAATCAATCTTCCGCCAGAGTGTATAAAAGGTAAGCTGTACTCGCTTAGCGTGTTAAGTGCGGCTACGCCCCTTGCCACACATGCGTCGTATTTTTTTTCTTTAGGTAAATCTTCGGCTCGGATTTTTAATGTTGTGGTATGGGGTAAGTTTAATAGGTTACACATACGCTGTATAAAGCTTACTTTTTTACCTATACTTTCTACCATTGTAAAATGAGGTTTATCTAATACAAGGGCAAGCGGTAGCGACGGAAACCCTGCACCTGCACCGATATCTATCACAGAAGATACATTGTGTAATACTTTAGCCGCCATAATAGAATCTAAAAAATGTTTAACGATTACTTCTTGCTTTTCGGTGATAGCCGTTAAGTTGTACTCTTGGTTGGTGGCAATGAGTTCTAAGTAAAAAGTTTCTAGTTTTTCTATTAGGTTGTTTTGTATCGGAATAGAAAACGTATTAAGTTGTGTAATAATTTGTTGCATAAATCAATGTTTGTGTATAACTTTAGTTAAAGCTTTAAGATAGGGGGTAACCCCCAAATGCTTGTATTATTATATATTATTTAAAAGTAATAGTATTATTAGGATATGTAGAATTGTGGATAAGTTGGCGTTTAGGGTTAAAAACCACCATATATAGTAGTATAAAAATATTTAAATACCGTATATAGTAGTGTAAGATGTGTATAATATTGTGTATATATACATTAAACTTCCACACAGTATTAAAGTATTGTGTATAAAGTAGAAAAAATAGCATAATTTTAGTGGATACATTGTATAACATACCGTGTTAAAAATAAAATTATGTGGGTTATCTCAGACTTGTCCACATAGTTATCCACATTGTGGATAAAGTTATGTGATTAATGTGGATAAGTATTGGGATAGAGTTTTTAAGCCTAATAGATAAAAAGAAATAGCCGTTCTAAAAAGCTGTCGGGAGTAAGACGCCTTATTTTTCTGCCTACTACGTCAGATACATGCCAAGAATCATACGCACGAGAATCTACTGAATTGTTGCGGTTATCGCCCAGTAAAAAGAGATTGCCCGCAGGAACATAATAGTCCCAGTATCCATAAAGCAAAAGGTAAGGCCTAATTCTATTAAAGTGGTTGCTACTGTCTACCATGGGTTCTAAAATAAAATCTTCTTGTTGCCGTATAAAAATTCGGTTGCCGTTAGCGTCGTAATTGCCTGCCAAGCTTAGGTATAAAAAAACCTCGTGTCCTGTAAAACCACTTTGTGTAATGATGTTATCACGGTTTAAAGTAAACCTAACGATGTCGCCGCCTGTAGCCACTACCCTTTTAACAAAAAGTGGACGAGGCTGTCCTTCTATTTGGTGGGATAAAGGTGCATTTACAACAACGATATGGTTGCGCCTTATGCGCCTAGGTATATTCCACATGGTGATATGATTGCCATCTTGTAGCGTAGGAGCCATACTATTTTGTCTAACGACAGACAAACCTACTACCGTGATAAAAATTAAAAAAGCCATCATCAAAGCGACACCTATCATAATGATAACAGGAAAAACCAAACTACCTGGTTTTTGTGACAACGGAATATCCATGGTTGAATGTTGCTGTTTAGGGGAATACAATTCGGGCATACAATAGCGAACTCCTTAATAGTATTTTTGGCGGATAAAACCTTACACCCATAAAACAGAGTTTATTAAATAGGTATCCTCACCACCAATTTCAAACGTTAATACATCATCCCAGCGGCTTAAATGCCCAGTACTTCCTTTAAAATCTTTGGTGGTTAACGTAAGTTTTACCCATTGGTGGTTGCTTACAACTTCTTTTACACACTCAAAGCAAGCAAGATTTTGAGAAGATTGAATCGTAAACGTAATGTTTTGTTTTTGTGGAGAATACAACATCAGTTGCAAGGTGGCATCTTCTGGGCCACGGTACTGAGGGTCTGCAAGCCTAAAGGTAATAAGGCGATGTACTTCACTGGAAATGCCTTCTAACTCAAACGGACCATTTTGCATAGATAACTTGCTTGCGCTTACGTTGTTAGGAATCATCCATTCGGATAACCCGTTATCACTATCGTAAATAAGACGCTTGCGTTGCAACTCTATGGCTACTGCCCCTAATGTTTTAGGGATAACTTCTTCTATATAGCTAGAAAAAATGAGTCCGTTTTTATAGTGTACGTTTACAAAGGTGAAAAGGGGTTCGTTTTCTAATAACACAGGCACATGCGCCAAATACTCGCCCTCTCCAAGCATTTGAAGCGGTGTATTACGCCAACTTCTAAACGCACTGTTTTCTGTGGCATGCGCTACGTAAAAGGTAATATCTTGTACAAGCTCGGGGTTAAAAACCTTAATATCATAATACAATTTACTTTGGCTACCTTTAGGTTTAATTACGGGCGGAAGCGGTAAAATTTGGTCTTCTATAAACGTATTAAAAAAAGCAAGCGGGTTAAGCGCACGGTTTGCATCAATTACCCGATTGGCATGCTCTACGATAGAAAGATAAATGCGCCCCTCATCGGCGGTATCAAAAACTTCATTCATGTTATCTAATAAGCCGTTTTGCTCATTAGAGGTAACTTGCATAAAGATAGGCGATTTTAAATTTTGTGTATAGGCAGAGGCGTGCAAGCTTGCCAAAAAAGCGGTGCTAGGGTTTACCAAACCGCCCGAAAACACGGTTGCGCCCGCTTTAACGGTATTATCAAAATAACAGAGTTTATAAATATGCTCGCCACCATGCCCAAACCCTAGGGCAAAAATATGGCTGAAAGAATGGCTCTCTAAAAAGGTGATGCTACGCATTGCCACGCAACCCCAAGCGTACCAACAGGTTTTATTGGGTTCTTGGCAATCTTCTAATTTTTCGGGATATAAAAAAAAGTTGGCATTATCTAATGAGGGAGGGTACAGCGTAAAGCGACTTTTAAAATCGGTTACTCCTGCATAATCTACCACCAATACACTATACCCTTGCGCAATATAGGGCGCAGCATCAAAACCATCTACGCCATTTTCTATATCGTCAAACACGACAATGGCACTGCGCCGTGCGGCATAAATATTGGTGGCTTTATAAAATTTAGCAAAAATACGAACCACACCGTCTAGGGTTTTTTCTCCGTTAAAATACAAATTGCTTAAAATACACTCGGGCATTTCTACAGTAGAAATTACCGAAATATTAAGGGGAAGTTTGTGGCGGTCGTACCCTTCCCATAAAAGTTGCGGAGTAACAATCATACCCTTAGTATAGCACAGCGTAGCACAAATAGGCAAGAGAATTTATAGGTTATTTAGTAGGCTTTACAAAACCTTATCTAAACCCCAAATGGTATCTGCATATTGCTTTATACTTCGGTCTGATGAAAATACATAACTTTGTGCAATGTTTATTAAAGACATTGCATTCCACCCTAGCGCATCTTTATACGCCACGTCCATATGTTCGGTTGCGTTAATGTACGATTCTAAATCTGCCAAACACATGTAGGGGTCTGCAACCGCATGATTGTTGTACAATAAATAATCTGCAATATCGGCAAAACTTTCGCCACTAAAACCCCTCTTTAATGCCTGTATAATACGTTGTATGGTAGAAGAATGGTTATAGTAAGTTAAAGCACAGTAACCGTTTTTATACTTTTCTGCTACCTCAGAAGCACTCAACCCAAAGGTAAAAATATTTTTATCGCCTACCGCCTGTTTAATTTCTACATTGGCCCCATCTACCGTACCCAGCGTTATTGCACCGTTTAACATAAACTTCATGTTGCCCGTACCACTTGCTTCTTTGCCTGCCAGAGATATTTGTTGACTAACCTCGCTAGCAGCAAAAATACGCTCGGCTTTAGAAACATTATAATTTTCTATAAACACTACGCTCAGTGTATCGCTTAGCGTGCGATTGCTTTTAATCTCCGCCGCTAAACAATGGATTAGCTGAATAATACGCTTGGCATGATGATATCCCCCTGCCGCTTTTGCGCCAAAAATAAACGTTTGAGGCGTAACATTTTTTTGGGGGTTCTCCAACAATTCTATATACTGATGAATAATTTTTAGCACATTTAATAGCTGACGTTTGTACTCGTGCAGGCGTTTAATTTGTACATCGATACGGCTGTAAGGGTTTAGAGTGACGTTCCAATGTTTGTGGGCAAAATGGGCAAGCTCTTTTTTGTTGTCTAATTTAATTAAGCTTAGTGCGGTTAAAACTTCTTTGCTTGCAACAAAAGCATGCAATTTAGCTAAGCCGTTTGCGTTGTGCAAAAAATCTTCGCCAATAACATCCTTTAAATAGTTTGTAAGACGAGGGTTAGATTGGCACAACCAGCGGCGGTACGCTACGCCGTTGGTGACGTTTTTAAACTTGTGCGGCGTTAAAGTATAAAAATCGTTAAAGAGCGTTTCTTTAATGATATCTGAGTGTAATTGCGATACTCCGTTTACCGAATGGCAACCTATCACGCATAAGTTTGCCATGCGCACAGACTGGTTGTGTATAATGCGCATATGGTTAAGGGCATGCCAGTCGGAGTCTGTAGCCGTGTGGCTTTGCACCCATTGCTCTACAAACCGCTTATCAAGCTCTTCTATAATTTGATAGATACGGGGCAATAGATGCTTAACCAAAGATTGATTCCACACCTCTAATGCCTCTGTTAAAATGGTATGATTGGTGTACGCAAATACGCTGTCACAGACAGATTTTGCCCAATCCCACCCGTAACCGTATTGGTCAATAAGCAAACGTAAAAGTTCTGGAATCGCCAAAGCTGGGTGCGTATCGTTGATATGAATCGCCGTTTTTTCGGCAAAATTATCCAGCGTATCATACATGGCTAGATGGTCTTTTATAATGTTTTGTAAACTTGCGCTTACCAAAAAATAGTGTTGACTAAGGCGCAATTGCTTGCCCTGGTTGTGGTTGTCGGCAGGGTACAACACTTTGCAAATGCTTTCGGCTTGCACATTGGCAAAAGTATGGTGGGCATAATCGCCACGGTTAAAGGCTTGCATATCAAAAGAAGATGTGCCAAAAGCTTTCCAAAGCCGCAGGGTAGAAACACCGCTTGCATGGTAACCGCTTACCATAATGTCATGCGCACAAGCTTGCAGGGTAGAGCTTGGGTGATGATAGAATTTAACTTTGTCGCCCTCTTGCACGGTTTGTACCCAACCGCCAAAAGGCACATGAAACGTTTTATCGCTACAAGGCGTTAACCAAACGTCGCCTGTATCTAGCCAATCATCAGGCAATTCTACTTGCTGATGGTCTACAATTTTTTGCTTAAATAAGCCGTAATCGTAGCAAAGGGTAAAACCCGTGGCAGGATAATGTTGGCTTGCTAAACTATCCATATAGCACGCCGCTAGCCTACCTAGCCCGCCGTTGCCTAAAGCAGGGTCTTTTTCTATCTCAAAAATAGCGTCTATCGAGTGATTAAAGCTTGCAAGTGCGGCGGTTGCATCTTCTATAATATGTAGGTTGTAGAGTGCGTTTTTTAGATTGCGCCCAATTAAAAATTCTATGCTTAGATAATATACACGCTTAGCTTTACGTTGTTTTACCGCCCTATTAAACGCTTGATTTTTACCAGCGAGTATATCTTGCGTGCAAAGCGCAAGGGCTTTATACATTTGCTTTTGCGTGGCATGATGGGGATTATCCACCCCAAAATAAAGCGAGAGTTTGTTTTGTAAGCTTTGGGTTAAGTTAAAGTTTGTCATGATGCTAAGGGTACTCCGTGATGGTATCAATCAATGCAAAAAAGCAATGAAATTTTTTTGGGGGACAAAGGTTATTTTGGGACAAAGGTTAGAGGCATAGAAAATGCGGGCGTAACTTAATCGCCCGCATAAAATAAGTATGCAAAGAAACCCTTAGGCGGTTATATATTTTCGTGATAAGAGTATGTATCTGCAACAGAAAAACCGTCACGAAAGTAAAAAACCTACTAGGTTTAATGTAGGCGTGTACACTAGCCCATTTAATGTAAGTATGTACACTGCCCCTTATATGTTGTAAAATGCTACATATTCTTTTGCCGATTTATCCCACGAAAAATCGCTTTGCATACATCTACATGCCAACTGATTAAACGCTTCACGATGGTCTGTATACAATGCCACCGCTTTATTAATTGTATGCATCATACTAACGGCATCGTATTCACTAAACACAAAACCGTTGCCAACCTCTGCCCCATTGCCACAATGCAAGATAGAATCGGCTAAACCGCCTGTAGCACGCACGATGGGTACGCAGCCGTAACGGCACGCCATCATTTGGCTAAGCCCACACGGCTCAGATTTAGAGGACATTAAAAATAAATCAGACGCCGCATAAATCTTGTGCGATAAGTCTTTATCGTAATCTATAATGCAAGATACTTTGTTTGGGTGGCTTGCCGCAACCTGCGTAAAATACTCTTCAAACTCGGGCTCACCTTTGCCTAAAATCACCCATTGAATGTTTAGCTTTAAAAGTTCGTCCATGGCAAGACAAACCAAATCTAACCCTTTATGCCCAACAAGACGGCTAATTATGCCCACCATGGGGATATCTTGTTGTACAGGCAAATTTAAAAGAGCTTGTAAACCTAATTTGTTTTGTTGCTTATCGGCAAAGGTTTGTAAACAATAGTGTTTAAATAAGGCAGGGTTTGTTTGCGGATTATACACGTGCGTATCTATACCGTTTAATATACCTAACATTTTATGCGCATTGTGCTTAACTGCATCCTGTAGCCCGTGCGCATAAAAAGCGTCTTGTAACTCTTTGGCGTAGGTTGGGCTAACCGTAGAGAGATTATCGGCATAATAAAGTGCGCCCTTTACTAAGTTGATGCAGCCGTTAAATTCTAACGAGTTGTAGTGAGATAAAGGTATACCCAACACTTCTTCTAGCGTTTCGCAAGCAAACACCCCTTGATATTCTATGTTATGAATCGTAAAAAGGTTTCTTATATTCTGATATTCTTTTGTATGCATAAAAAACAATTTGTAATAAATAGGCACCAAAGCCGTGTGCCAATCGTTACAATGTAAGATATTGGGCATGTGGTCTAAATACGGCAATACCTCTAATACACACTTGCAGAAAAACGAAAAGCGTTCGTTATCGTCATAGTAGCCGTATAAGTTGGGACGTTTAAAATAGTACTCGTTGTCAATAAAATAGTAGGTGGTGTTGCCTACAATATATTTAAAAAGTCCGCAATATTGTTTGCGCCAACTTAACTGTACTGTAATGTTGGTTACACATTGCATAGACGCACGCACGTCTTGTGTAACAGATTGATATAGGGGCATAATCACCGAAGCTTGATAAGGTGTGTTGGGTATAGCGTTGATACTAGGAGGCAGACTCCCTAAAACTTCTCCTAAACCGCCTGTGCCTGCAAATGGGGTGCACTCGCTACCAACAAACAATACGTGTTGTACCGCAGCGGCTTTGTTTTTAGGTTTGGGTTGTTTAGAAGAATGTTTGCGTGTTGTTGCGTTAACCTTTTTAGTGGTTGCTGAAGTATCGTTAGAATTTTTGGTTGCTGAGGGTGTAGTGCTAGAATTTTTAGTGGTTGCGCTTACAACACTCTTTTTGGGTTTTAAAGTATCCGATGTCACGGAAGATGTTTTTTTAGTTTTTGCAGGGGGCATAATGAAATCTCCTAAATGTTGGGGTGTGGGTATTGTACTTTTTGCAAAACACTTTGCCTATATAATTGTGCCTTTAGCAATGTATTGCGGGTATGTGTTATGGCCTGATAAAAGACGTTTTTCTAGAATCACACTTTTTTTATCGGCAATTACGCAATTGACGATAGAGTCTATGCCTACCACCGAATCTTGAAACAAGATAGAGTGTTTAACCTTAGCACCTTTACATACTTTGCACCCTCTAAACAAGATAGAGTTAAGCACCTCGCCTTCTATACAGCAACCGTCTGCAATCATGCTGTTAGAAATGCTAGCCGTTTTAGAAATTTGCAAGGGGGCGGAATCTCTAACCTTGGTGTAAATACTACCTGCACCTGCATAAAAAAGTTGTTCTCTATTTTCACGCTTAAACAAAGCCATGTTAACATTGTAGTAGGATAAAAGGTCAAAGATGGGCGCATAGTAACCGTTTAGCGGGTGGGCGTAAATGTTAAACTCGTCTGTGCGGGTTAAAATATCTTTGCTAAAACTTTTAAAGCCTCGTGTTTTTGCTTGACCGATAATACCTAATAAAAAGGTGCGGTTTGCAATTAACATGTGCGTATACACATTGTGTGTGCCGTCTTGCTTTTTAAGGGTAGAAGTTTTAATTACCCTGCGCTGATTGTTGAGGGTAAATACGGTACGTGCGTGATTGTCGTGCAAAGTTTGGCGTTGGTACACCACGCTTAAATCGGCACCGTGTGCGATATGGCTTGCCAACATGTGCGCAAAATCTATATTGCAGACGTTGTCACAATCGCTCATAACTATGTAAGGTTCTTCCGATTTGGCTACATAACGCTCTACATGGCAGATGGCCTCAAAGCGAGTATCGTAAAGAGAAGTTTGGTTAGCAGCAAAGGGCGGCAGTACCGTAAGTCCGCCTTTTTTACGGGCTAAATCCCACGATTTTCCGTTGCCCACGTGGTTTAACAAAGATTGATAATGCTCTTTGGTGATAATACCCACTTTAGAAATTCCGCTGTTAATCATGTTAGATAACGCAAAATCAATCAAGCGATAACGTCCGCCAAAAGGTACGCTTGCTAAGGTGCGGTTATGGGTAAGGGGCAATAGAGTTTTATCGTGAATGTTAGAAAATAGGATTCCTAAAGCTTTCATACTATCCCCCCTATGTCTAAGCCTTGCACATCGTTATCCACCATAAAACCACTGGGCAAACATTCGTCTGAAGCAATTACCGAATTTCGCCCCACTAGCGTTAGCGTATCTTTGCTACTTTTTTTATCGCCTATCACTACGTTATCACCCAAGGTAACATGCTCGTCTATAACGGCATAATGCATGCGTACGCCTTTGCCGATTACACTGCCCCGCATAATTACGCTATGGTGTAAACTGCTACCCTCGCCCACAATGACGCCCTCAGATACAATACAGTTTTCTATACAGCCGTAAATTTCGCACCCAGCGGTAAGTAGACTGTTGGTAACACACGCACCCTTGGCAATAAAAGCAGGCGGCATAGGTTGGTTTCTAGAATACACTTTGGCATCTTGCTCGGATAAATTGATAGGAGATTCTTTGCCCAATAAATCCATATTGGCTTCCCATAGAGAAGTGATTGTGCCAACGTCTTTCCAGTAACCTGTATAGCTGTAAGCGTACATATTAAGATTTTGACTAAGCATGGTAGGAATAATATTTTTGCCGAAATCGTTATTAGAATTGGCGTTTTGTTCGTCCTCGGTAAGTGCTTTGATTAAAGCGTCTTTTTTAAATACATACACCCCCATGCTGGCATGGTTGCTTTTGGGCTGTTTAGGTTTTTCTTCAAAAGACGTAATGCGCCCTAAACGGTCGTGGCTTAAAATGCCAAAACGACTCGCCTCTTTGTGCGGAACATCAATCACGGCAAGCGTGCAGTCTGCGCCCTTTTGCTCGTGATAGGTAATCATAGCGGCATAATCCATTTTATAAATGTGGTCACCCGATACAATTAAAACATGGTCAGAGTTATACGCATTTAAAAAATGTAGATTTTGATAGATGGCATTTGCCGTACCCTTGTACCATGCGCCCCCCTCTTTAGAATGGTAGGGCGCAAGCACATGCACGCCGCCGTGCGCACGGTCTAAATCCCACGGTTCGCCTATGCCGATATGCTCGTTTAATACCAGCGGTTGATATTGGGTAAGCACGCCCACAGTATCAATACCCGAATTGGCGGCATTAGATAATGTAAAATCTATAATGCGGTATTTAGAGCCAAACGAAACAGCAGGTTTCGCTACTTGACTGGTTAGGGCATATAGCCTTGTGCCTTGCCCACCCGCTAAAAGCATAGCAATACAGCGTTTTTTCTTCATAAAGCAAAATTCTCCTGTGTGCCTTTATCGTAGTAATGCGTATACAAATAAAGACGGATTTGTAATGGGTAATATTATTACATCAATCGCTTTTCAGTCGCATAAAAATACGCTGCACTTAAAGGGTTAATATCTAGTGTTATGCTGTTGGGCGCATCATTACTTTTAGTTTTTTTGGATTTTATGGTTGCGTTGCCCAAAAGGTTGTTTTTTACAGGATGGTAAAAACCCTCTATATCGCTACTTAATAGGCACGTATATACCCCAGGCTTTTCTATGCCGATACGAGCCCTTGTACGCCGTGTTAGAAAAATTAAATACGCACAACACCCTATTGCCCACTTTATCTATCCGCTCAAACGCCAATAGGTTTTGGCGAGAGTTGTCTACCATGCGCCAGCTAAACCCTTGCCAACTATCCTCTATTTGATACAATGCAGGCGTGGCTTTATACAAGCCATTTAACGCTTTACTAAACGCCAACGCATCCTTATGTGCAGGATATTCTAACAGCAACCAATCTAACTCTTTGCAAAAATTCCACTCACTAAACTGAGCAAATTCTGTACCCATCATAGTCAATTTTTTACCAGGGTGTGCAAATTGATACATTAAAAAACTGCGCCAGCCCGCCAATTTTTCTTTGTAACCTAGCGGCATTTTATTTACCAAAGAACCCTTACCATGCACAACTTCATCGTGCGAGATAGGCAAAATATAGTTTTCGCTAAAGGCATAATTAAGGCTAAAAGTAAGCTTATCGTGGTGATGGCTTCTAAAATAAGGGTCGGTTTGGGTGTAGGTTAAAGAGTCGTTCATCCAACCCATATTCCATTTAAAATTAAACCCTAAACCACCCATCTCCACGGGTTTGGTAACTAGTGGCCAAGCGGTGCTTTCTTCGGCAATCATAAGCGCATACGGAAACTGTTTAAATACGGCCGTGTTTAACGCTTGAAAAAATTGTATCGCCTCTAAGTTTTCTTTACCACCCATGCAGTTGGGGCGATATTCTTGCCTGCCGTAATCGTGGTATAGCATGCTAGCAACGGCGTCGACACGTAAACCGTCTACATGAAAAACATCTAGCCAATACAGGGCATTAGAAATTAAAAAGCTTTTTACTGCTCCGTGTCCGTAGTTAAAACAGCAAGTACCCCACTCTTTATGCTCTTGACGCAATGCGTCCTCGGGTTCGTAAAGCGGCTGGCCATCAAACTGATACAAGCCGTTGGCATCTTTAGGAAAATGCCCAGGTACCCAATCTACAATAAGCGCAATGCCGTATGCGTGTAGCTTGTTTACCAAGTAGGCAAAATCTTCAGGCAAGCCGTATCGAGAAGTAGGCGCAAAAAAGTTGGTAACTTGATAACCCCAACTTGCATCAAACGGATATTCTGCAACACCCATAAGTTCTAGATGCGTGTAGGATAACTCTTGCAGATACACGCAAATTTCGTCCGCAAACTTGCGATAATTAAAATATTTGCCGTCGCTAAACGTGCGCCAGCTACCGATATGTGCCTCGTAAATATTAACGGGTTTATCGTATGGCACACAACGGTTTTGTAGAAAATGGTGGTCGGTCCACTTAAAAGCAAAGGGGTTATACAACTTAGAATTTTTTTGCCCACCGTTTTCGGCATGAAACGCAAACGGGTCAGATTTATGCAAACACCGCCCGTCATGGGTAAAAATGGTGTATTTATAATTGGATAAATGGTCAAGCGTGCAGGTAACCGTTAGTTGCCAAATGCCGCCCTCTGTGCGTTGCATAGGGTGGGCGGCGGTATCCCACTTATTAAAATCGCCCACCACGGATACATTTTTGGCATGTGGGGCAAATACCCTAAACAGAGTGTGTGGGTTAAAAACATTTTTATGTGCGCCAAAATAGCGATACGCATGGGTCATATCGCCAGATAAAAAAGTGCTAGGGCAAAAAGATTTGCGGTTAGTAAAAGTTAAGGGTTTAGTAAAACGATGCGTTTTTTTTAGCGAAGGTTGGGCAAAGCGATTCATTTTTTTTGGCGCACGAATAAGGCTCATAAGTGTATCCTTGTAAAAGCGTAATCGTACTATGCATATGCGAATACAGTGTACATCATGCCAACAATGCACGTTTTTATACAATATAAAAAAGGGCGGTGTGGTCTATTTTTAGAATGATTTTTAGAGAGTATGCAGGTTACACTCTTATGCAACTTGTGCAATACCCTAATAATCTTTAGCCACAATTGCGCTTATTATCATGAAAACTCAATATAAAAAAAGTGTCGACATTTTCCGATAAAAGAAAAGCCGACACTTTAAAGAGAGTATTTAAAATATTTTACACAATTTGCGAGCACCCTTAATACGTTTTTTAAGACGCCAGTATCCAAAAATACCAATAAGCATAAGCAGTATGCTACCGATAAAGCTTGCAATTAGCATAGACGCAAAGCTTGCCGTTACGGCTAAGCCTACAAAAGCGTAAATTTGGCTGCTTAATACAGCTACTAAAATGCTAGGTAGTATTACAAAAAAGGCAAAGAACATCCAGCCAAAACCACGGGTAAAGCCCATAAATACCGTTTTGCGTTTAAATAGCAATGTGCGTAATACAGCAAATAAAAACTGTAATGCCCAAATGGCGATGGTTGCAAGAAGCGTGATAGACATAACCGCAAAAATTATGTCAAGCTGCTCCATATATTCTTCAAGCTCTTCTAAAAGCAAAGTAACAAATTCGTCAATAATTTCGTCAGAGGAAAAAGTAGCAACAATACTTGTGCCTTGTGCATAAGCAACACCTGCGGGATACACCGAAAGGTTTTCTTCACCTGTAAACGAACCAAGTAACGAGGCAATAAGCTCCATTACATCAAGAGTGCCGTCTTCATTGGCCATGCCGTCAAAGAAATCATGAATAATTTCATCAAACTGGTCTTCAAAATCTGACATGATATCGTCAATATCGCCATCAATAAAACCCATGTCGTTAAGAAGATTATAAGCAATATCCGTAAACTGCTCTACCACGTTCGGCGGTATAATCGCCGTTAATCATGCCGCTTATTACATTAGCAACCGCATCAATCTAAATAATCCGAAACCGCACCAAACTCTTCGCCTAAAAGATGGTCTAATTCGGCGATAACGGTTTCTAGTGCCGCAACTACAATTACTACGATAATGGGGTTAATTAAACCTGATACAATTTCGGGCAATTGGATTGCAATGGCGTCTGCAGCGTCGTGTATTACAGCCTCGGCCGCACTGCCACCAATGCCCGTGATAAGTGCAGAGTTTGTGATGCGTAAAGGTAAAGAAATCGTGCTATCAGGTACAATAGACCAATCTAAATTTTGAAAAATGTCGCTTGTATCCGAGTCGTCGCCACCGTTTATCATATCGCCGATGGTGTCACTTAAAAAGTCACCTGTTATGGTAACCCTAACGTCAATGCTCCAAAAGCTTCCAAAAAACAACATAATGGTTACCACCAACGCAATGGCGGCAATTGCAAAATTGTACGGAATACACCTGCGGTTAAGCCGTTTGTATTCATCACGACTCATTTGTTGATTAAATTTTCTTGACATGAAATTCTCCTATTACAAAAGATAAAAAAATAGTATAACTTATCTTTGTAATATACATTTTAATATAAACACCATATAAATGTCAAATATATTCTTCTTAAAATTAGATTAAAAAATGCTAAGATAATAATGTGTGGTTTGTACGAAAACCCAATTGTAATTGATACAACAATTTTGTAGGCTGTAGGGAAACCCAATGAGTAATTGTTGTAACAACCCTGTAGGGGTCGGGGGTCCCCTGCGACCCGCACCATATAAAAATTGCAAAGGATTATAATAAATACATGTTGAGGGTTGTAGGGAAACCCAACAAGAAACTAACATAACAAGCATGGTGTTGTTATAAAGTGCGGGTCGCAGGGGACTGCGACCCCTACACGTTGGTTAAAACCCAATTGCAAAGGATTATAACAATACACGTTGGTCAAAACCCAATTGCAATTGATACAACAATCTTGTGGGTTGTAGGGAAACCCAATGAGTAATTGCTGTAACAACCCTGTAGGGGTCGGGGGTCCCCTGCGACCCGCAAGCTGGAGTTTCCTTTCAGTTCATAGAAATAGCCTTCCTGTGCAACCCGCACCTTATAAAAAAACTCTCCTATGATATCATAAGAGAGTTTTTAATCTAAATACAACTATTTTGTTTCGCTATATTTGTCGTCGCCGCTCCAAGCGTACATTTTACGTAGTTCTTCACCCACGTTTTCTAAAGAGTGTGCTGCTTCTGCTTCACGGGTAGCTAAGAATTGCTTTTTACCGCCAGCGTTTTCTGCCATCCAGTTTTTAGCGAATGTACCGTCTTGGATTTCGCCTAATACTTTTTTCATCTCTTTTTTAGTAGCGTCTGTGATTACACGGGGCCCGATTTGGTAATCGCCGTATTCTGCCGTGTTAGAAACGCTGTAACGCATAAATTTAAATCCGCCACGGTAGATTAGGTCTACGATTAATTTAAGCTCATGCACACACTCAAAGTACGCAGACTCGGGCGCATAACCTGCTTCTACCAAGGTTTCGTAACCTGCTTTCATTAAAGCAGTAACACCGCCGCACAATACCGCTTGCTCGCCGAATAAATCGGTTTCGGTTTCTTCTTTAAAAGTAGTTTCTAAAACACCTGCACGGCTACCGCCTACACCTGCCGCAAAAGCAAGAGCATTTTTAAGAGCGTTGCCTGATACGTCTTGATGAATCGCAACCAAACAAGGCACACCTTTGCCTTCTTTATATTCAGAGCGCACGGTATGGCCAGGGGCTTTGGGTGCAATCATAACTACGTCTACATCTGCAGGAGGTTTAATGTATTTAAAATGCACGTTAAAGCCATGAGAGAACATTAGCGTTTTACCTTTAGTAAGGTTGGGTGCAATATCTTTTTCGTACATCGCCGCTTGAAATTCGTCAGGGATAAGAATTTGAATAATATCCGCTTTTTTAGCCGCTTCAGCTGCAGGCAACACGGTAAGACCAGCTTCTTTTGCTTTAGCCGCACGGTCTTCCATCACTTCAGATACGATAACGTTTACGCCGCTATCTTTAAGGTTAAGCGATTGCGCATGACCTTGAGAGCCATAGCCGATAACCGCAACAGTTTTGCCTTTTAATAGATTGATGTCACAATCTTTTTGGTAATAAATTTTTGCCATAAGTTTGATTTTAAATCTCCGTTTATTTTATATATAATCATTATAGTGCTTTAAAAATAGCTTGTCAACAAAAATTATGGGTTGGTGTAATTGAATTTTAACAATGAATTTTTTATATAATGCCTAAAGTTTTTTGTATAGAGCCTAAAAAGTATCGCAATGCCTACCATGCAACTGTAATACGCCAAAGGTTTTGGGCGATTTTGCTTTAAGCGTACCCTTATTTTTTTGCTTTAGATGTATAATTTTTATACCCTCGTACCATACTAAAGTTGTAATCAAATTGTAATAGCATTCCTATGCGATACAATCCACTTACAAAAGGAGAATAACAAAAAATGTCTAACACAAGTAAAGCAACTAAAAGTAATGCCAATAACAACACCAGTAAAAGTAATGCCAATAACAACACCAGTAAAAGTAATGCCAACAATACCAGCAAGACTAGTGCCAATAACACAAATAAAAGTAGTGCGAATAACACCAGTAAAAGTACTACCAACAATAACACCAATAAGGGTATGG
>JGI990J12352_1000119_pt1 | contig 17768 bp, 19 predicted proteins | sample Intmic4MA4BA4MSA_FD_12352 | JGI IMG/M metagenome (IMG submission 12352) | reverse complement strand
AGAACAGACACGGGTATGATGTTGCGAACAGCTCGGGTCTTTTAGGTATGAAACTACAAGGAGCTATGACCATATTTGCGGTAAATTTGAAACGTATTATCACCCAAAGTAATATTACAGGACAATTTCATAGAAAAAGATATTTATCTCACTTTTCACGGTGAATAAATATCTTTTTTCATTTCTACCTAACCAGAACTCTCAAGAGTGACACTTTTTCAGTGGCCTCGTGTAGTGCTTAAGGTTTTTTGGGCTCTTAGGAAAAAAAAATCGCAAAATCATTGACAAATACTGGTACTATTTGGTAAAATATACTTTAAGCCTATGAAATGGACGTGAATGAGAATGCGCATAAAGGTTATTTTAACATGTGAAGATTGTCTGAGTCGCAACTACAACACAATGAAAAATAAGCAGACAGATACAGAGCGGCTGATTATTAAGAAATTCTGCCGACGTTGCAATGCTCATACAACACATAAGGAAACTAAATAAAATTAGGAAATGGTGATTTAAGATGAAAGAATTTTTTGGAAATATCGGAGCAGAATTAAAGAAAATTGCATGGCCAACTAATAAAGAAATGAAGGCACACTCAATTCAAGTGTTTGCATTCATGGTTGTTTTATCGTTGTTCTTCTTTGGAACTGATGCAGCAATTTCAGCAGGAATGGCAGCTGTGTCACCTGATGCACCTACATTTATGCCACCAATCTCTGAAGAATACGATTATGATGTTGACTATGACGTTTATTATGACTATTATGACTACGAAAACGGTGAAGAAGATGAGGAAACGGTTGAATAATCAGTCGTTTTAAGGAGTGTTAAATATGGGAGATAAGCGTTGGTATGTCTTGCAGACGTATGCAGGATACGAGAATAAAGTATTCAAAAACGTATTAAAACGTATTGAAACGATGAACATGCAAGATCAAATCTTCCGTGTTTTAGTACCTGAAGAAAAAGAAATTAAAATTAAAGATGGAAAAATCAAGGAAAAAATGAAAAAAACGTTTCCAGGTTACGTCTTAATTGAAATGATCGATAACGACGAATCATGGTTTACCGTCCGAAACACACCTGGTGTAACTGGATTCTTAGGTTCATCTGGTAAAGGTACACGACCTGTACCCTTAACAGATGAAGAAATTCAGCCGATTTTAGCTACAATGGGTGTTGTCAATACTGAAGTTACAGTTGATATTAAAATTGGACAACAAATTCTAATTGCAGCTGGACCATTCTCAGGTCAGCATGGTACGATTGACTCAATTGATATTGACAACTTAAAAGTGACAGTTATCGTTGATATGCTTGGGCAGGATACACCAGTGGAACTGGGTCTTGACCAGGTTTGCGAAGTTGAATGATCACCAGAATAAGCACGTTCTCGAATGAATGTGTTTTCTTTTTAGTAAAAAAGGGCGTTTTAGTGAAAAATATACTTGTAATTTGCAAAAATTCTGGTATACTTGTATAGTTGCTAATTTTGCGAGCGGTGATTCCAATTCTGTAAGAACTTGGTTAGATCCGCCGACAGTCACAACTTCCCTACGCCGCGAAATGGTTGGGAATCACGACATAAGGCTACATTGAAAATCCACTTTAGAGGAGGTGTAACTAATGGCTAAAGAGGTAAAAACACTTGTTAAGTTACAGATTCCAGCGGGTAAAGCTAACCCAGCACCACCAGTAGGTCCAGCACTTGGGCAGGCGGGTGTTAACATCCAAGGTTTCTGTCAAGAATTCAATGATCGTACGCGTGAGCAGATGGGAAGTATCATTCCTGTTGTAATTACTGTTTATGATGATCGTTCATTTGATTTCGTAACAAAAACACCACCAGCATCTGACTTATTAAAGAAAGCTGCTAACATTCAAAAAGGTTCGGGAACTCCACACAACGAGAAAGTTGCGACGATTACTGAAGCAAAACTTCGCGAGATTGCTGAGACAAAGATGCCTGACTTGAATGCAAACACAGTTGAAGCTGCAATGAAAATCATCGCTGGTTCAGCAAAACAAATGGGTATTACAATCGAAGGTTAATTCGAGTGTTGTATCGCCTAAATTAGCGAGAGGGTGTCATACCCGTTAATATCGCAAGGAGGATAAAGATTATGGCTAAAGTTAGTAAGAGACTTGCGGAAGCAAGAAAACTTATCGACAAAAATGTTGCTTATGATGGAGCTACTGCGGTAGATTTAGTCAAAAAAACAAGCACAGTAAAGTTCGATGCAAGCGTTGATGCTGCAATTCGTTTAGGGGTTGACCCTCGTAAAGCAGACCAACAAATCCGTGGAGCTATGGTTCTTCCTCATGGTACTGGTAAAGATCAGACTATCTTAGTTTTTGCAAAAGGTGCTAAGGTGCAAGAAGCTTTAGATGCTGGTGCAAACTATGCTGGTGATGTCGAGTACATTGAGAAAGTAACTGGCGGATGGATGGACTTCGATGTTGTTGTTGCGACTCCAGATATGATGGCTGAAGTTGGTAAACTCGGTCGTGTATTAGGACCACGTGGTTTAATGCCAAACCCTAAAACTGGAACAGTAACGATGGATGTTGTAAAAGCTGTTAACGAAATTAAAGCTGGTAAAGTTGAATATCGTGTTGACCGTGAAGGGAATATCCACGTTCCAATCGGAAAAGCATCATTTGATAACGACAAATTATTAGATAACTTGAAAGCTATCTATGATGTATTACTAAAAGCGAAACCATCAGCTGCAAAAGGTACTTACGTGAAGAATGTTACTGTTTCTTCAACCATGGGACCTGGTGTTAAAGTTGACGGTTCAACGTTAGAGAAGTAATTTAAAACAATGAAAATAAAATAAGTTGGCAAACTTATTTAAGTTTTATTCTTACGAACAAAAAGCTATAATGAAAAAGCCATAGACAGTAGGTCATTAGTAAATCCTACCGAGGCACAATAATAGCAAAACATTTTTAAAGTGTTTTGGTAAACTTGTGTTCTGATGTCTATGGTTGATGTCAGGCTTTTTTGTTCAAAGATGTTTGTTGTTGTTTTCAAGCAATAGGCGAAAAAGGTCACGAAAGCGAGAAGTAAAGAAACGGAGTGTATAAAAGGTACATGAGCATTCTGAACGACGAAGCTGTCAAAGAGATTTGAAGCATATTGATTGATAAAATAGGAGGTGTTAAAAAATGGCTAGTACTGCTGCAATTGAATTAAAAACGGGTCTTGTTAGCGATTATGTTGCGAAGTTTAAAGAGGCTACTGCTTTAGTAGTTGTAGATTACCGTGGTTTAACTGTTGACCAAGTTACCGAATTGAGAAGAAATCTTCGTGCTGAGGGTGTTGAATTCAAAGTATTGAAAAACAACATTTCTCGTCGAGCGATTACTGAAGCTGGATATGAAGGATTAGCTCCTGAATTTGTTGGTCCAACGGCTGTTGCTTATTCAAATGACGATGTTGTTGCTCCTGCTCGTGTTTTATACGCGTTTGCTAGAGAAAACGAAGCATTAGAATTAAAAGCTGGTTTCATCGAAGGTGAAGTTGCTAATCACGAACAAGTAATGGAGCTTGCTACATTACCAAGTCGCGATGGGTTATTATCAATGTTACTATCTGTACTTCAAGCGCCAATGCGCAATATGGCTTACGCTTTATCACAAGTTGCTGATCAGAAAGAAGCTGGTGTTGAACCTGCTCCTGCTGTAGAAGAAGCACCTGTTGCTGAAGAAGTGCTAACTGCTGAAGAGACTCCAGCAGAAGAATCAGCTGTTGAGGAAACTCTGGCTGAAGAAACAACTGAATAGTAAAATAAGGATCAACGATTTTACTGTAGCGAACCCAACGGAGTGGTTTGCTACAAAACAATAAAAAATATGATAAGTGAGGTAATTAATTATGGCTAAATTAACTAGCGCTGAAATGATCGAAACGATCAAAGAAATGTCTGTATTAGAATTAAACGATTTAGTAAAAGCAATCGAAGAAGAGTTTGGTGTAACTGCTGCTGCTCCTATGGTTATGGGTGCAGGTGGAGACGCTGGTGGAGCTGTTGCTCAAACAGAGTTCGATGTAATCTTAACTGCTGCTGGCGATAAGAAAGTTGGCGTTATCAAAGTTGTTAAAGAAGTAACTGGATTAGGATTAAAAGAAGCTAAAGAATTAGTTGACGGAGCTCCTAGCCCAATTAAAGAAAAATTATCAGCTGCTGACGCTGAAGCTTTAAAAACTCAGTTAGAAGAAGCTGGAGCAAAAGTTGAATTGAAGTAATTTCGATTGACATTTAGAGATCTAGAGCATTTAAAACTGCTTTAGGTTTTTTTGTAGTTGAAAAGTATCGGTCGTTTTGGTAAAATAGGGATAATGAAAACAAGGAGTGGGTTCTTGTGCAAGATGTTCGTTGGCAACAACGTTATGCGAATTACAGTAAAATTGTAAATTTATTAAATTTGGAACTGGCCGAAAAAAATATCGCCGATTTTTCTGAATTAGAACAAAGTGGGATTAGCCAATGGTTTGAGCTAAGTTATGAATTATTATGGAAACTGCTTAAGGATTATCTTGAGTTTCAAGAGGTCGAAATCGGTTTGCTGTCGCCAAAAAATGTGTTAAAAATAGCAGCATCATCTGGACTTCTAGAACAAATTGCGGTTGATGGTGAAATGTTAATTGAAATGCATCAGTCGCGAAATGAACTTACTCATATTTATGATGATGAAAAGGCGTTAGTGATTTTAAATTTTGTGCAAAATAATTATATCCATCAGATGATTAAAATCGATGATTATTTTGGGAAGTTGATATAGCATGGAACGATTTGGGTTGTCGGACAAAAATTTGGAAGCTATTAAAGCCGTTTTGAGAAAATATGACGAAATTGAGTCAGTAAAAATCTTCGGTAGTCGAGCGAAAGGTAATTTCAAGCGCTATTCTGACATTGACTTAGCACTTTTCGGTGATTTTGAACTCAAAACTTTGATGGAAGTTAGAGCGAGTTTGGAAGAATTAGATGTTATTTATCAATTCGATGTTGTCCATTACGAATCATTGAAAAACGAGGAATTACAGCGACATATTGATCGCGTAGGAGTTGAAATATAATGTCTCATTATTTTACCAATGACGAAAATCAAAAAAGCAATGAGAAAGAGTTTCAAACGGAAATGCTTGGCAAAAAATTCAAATTCATCACTGATATTGGGGTTTTTTCAAAAGGGGAACTCGATGATGCTAGTCGTTTTTTGATTGAGACGATTGCACCGATGTTGCCTAAGGGCGACGTTTTAGACGTCGGCTGTGGCTACGGGGCAATCGGAATCAGTCTTGCGTCGGTAAATTTGGAATCGACGGTTCATATGGTTGATATTAATCTTCGAGCAGCAGATTTGGCTCATCGTAATGCTGAAAAAAATAGTATTAGCAATGTTTTAGTATATGAAAGTAATCTCTATCAGAAAGTTGAAAAAAAGGATTTTGTCAGCATTGTTAGTAATCCACCGATTCGAGCGGGGAAAAAAGTTGTGCATGATATTTTGGCGGGGGCAATAGATTATTTGGCAAATGGCGGTACGTTGACGATTGTAATTGGGAAACAACATGGGGCAGCGAGTGCTGAGAAGCAGATGGAAGTAGTATTTGGAAATGTTCACCGACTTGATCGTAAAAAAGGATTTTGGATATTGCAGAGTACTAAAATGAGATAATTGGTGCCGATTTTGGTTACCAATTTTTTCATATTTTGGCGTGGAAATTTACGCTTAGATGTGGTATACTAGTTAGATATATTATAGTTTCTTGAAGGTGGCGCTTTAAACATGAAGATTGAAGTTAAGAAGTTAGATTTTTCTTATGGTTCAAGGCAAGTTTTGCGAATTTCGCATATTGGCTTTGAAAAGGGGAAAGCTTATGGTATAGTCGGGAAAAACGGGGTCGGTAAGACGACGTTTTTTAAGTGTCTTGTTAATATCATCACTAATTATCGTGGTAATATTTTGATAAATAATTTAGAGGTGCGTAATAATCTTGGTATTTTAGGAAATGTCGGGATTGTTTTAGATGATATGAATTTGTATAGCAACCGTACTGGAATGTTTAATTTGCGATATTTTGCCGGTCTTCGTGGCGGAACGCTTGATCGAATTCACGAATTAGCGACCGAGTTAGATATTGCGAATGCTTTAAATGAAAAAGTGTCAACCTACTCACTAGGGATGACGAAAAAGTTGCAACTTTTGATTTCATTGATGAATGATGCGGAGATTTTAATTTTTGACGAGCCGTTTCGCGGGCTGGATGCAAAGACGGTTGAATGGTTTCGGAATTATTTGATTGAACTAAAAGAAAAAGGTCATACGATTTTGATTTCGAGCCATGTGCAAGATGATCTTGAGGCGATTTCAGATTATGTTTACGTGCTGGAAAACGGTGACTTCGGTCAAGAATTTGATTTAAAAGACCAGATGCAAGAGTTCATTTATACGTTGGAAGTTAGTGACCGTGCGAAAGTTAAGAATATTCTGGGAACATTTAATATTACAAGTAAAGATGTTGGCAATATGGTGCAATTTACTACTTCGGTGGATATTTATCGCGATTTGTTCAAGCAGTCGGTTCTTGCTGATGTTGAGTTTTTACAGGTCAAAAAAGAAGTTCAATTTGCAAAGTACGTCAAGTGAGGTAATGAGTTCGATTTGTAACGACCAAAGGGAGTGTGCAAATAGATTGCCATTGTTTCCTCAACGGGGATTTCATGAGCTTGCGAATGAATTAGTCCCATTGAGCTTGTGTTGGGCAAAACTCAGTTTGGAAAGGATGTTTTTGTTAATGAAATTATGGAATGTTTTTAAAATGGAGTTGTTTAAGAATTGGCATGACCGTACGAGTATGTTCATGATTTTGATTTTCATGTGTGTCAATACGATTGGCGGATTGTTTGTTTCGCATTCAACTGGCAGTACTCAATTTGTTACAACTGGCGTGCTAGCAATTATTTTTGGTTTTTCAGTGTTTGGCTCGGTAGTTTTCACCTTTCTTTATCCATACCGCATGGCACGGCTCGATTATCGTAATAAAGTTATGAGTTTAAAAATTGCTAGTGGTGTTTCGCGTATCCAGTATTATTTTGTTAAAGTTGGAGCGACGTTGTTGTTTTCCCTTTTGAGTTTAGTTGCACTTTTGATCGTACCTGTTTTCATCGTTGGCATGACCCATGATATGGCGTTTATCTTTGAAGTAGCAGGTGAGCTGATTCGTATTGATTTCATCGACATTTTACGAACATTGTTGATTGCGTTGTTCATGTGGCTCTCTGTTTTTGCAACCTTAATGACGGCGGTCATTATTGCTCGTGGTAAAGGGTCATCAATCTTTATTTTCTTTGGTTTGACCACTGTGACATCAATCATCACTTCGATTATTCAGGATGCGTTTAATTTGAATTCGTGGTCTTTATGGCAATGGGATCGGATGATGTGGTTGATGCTGTTGCAGTACGTTATTACAACGGTTGTAATGAGCTTAATTGGTATTTTAGTAATAAGAAAACAAGATCTATAATTTAAAATTCACGACTGAGGGGCGGAGGTTTTGTTTATGAAAAGTGCAACTTTACAACTTTTTGAATATTTGTTAGCTGCCCAAAATAGCAGCATTGCAACGGTTCAAAATGTCAATAATTATCCTGCTCATTGGTTTTTGGATGAGCTTTTGACGTTTAAGAATGTTGAGTTGAGCCGGTCGGAAGACGGCGAGAGTAAGCTCATAATTCACAATCCAGAGAAGAAGTATGAAAAAGTTGATGATAGTGTCATGTTAGTGACACTCTTGAGCTTGTTGCAATATGATGAAACGAGCGAGCGACAAGTACTAATCAATGTGGGTGAATTACGAAAAAATCTGGTCGAGGAGCTTGAGGCTGTCAACCGTAAAATTGGGAGTTCTGGTCAAGGAATGATCATTCTTAACGAATGGCAAAAATTATTGCTTGACGTGAAAGAAACAAATATTTCGCACCGAAAGGCGATTATGGCTCAAGGGAATACCTATGCGATTATGGAACAAGTTTTGGCTGAATATCAAGTGTGGCAAGAAATGCTATCTACGCAAAACTCTGATCAAACACTCATAATGAAAGAGCGTTATGTGTACGAATGGTTTACGAATTTGGTATCAGTTGACGGCGGGTTGCCACTGGAAGTTAATTTTGGGGTAGGAATGCTATATATTAACGGAGAAAATCCGATTTCGCATCCATTGTTAACAGTTAAATGTGATGTTGTAGCTAATGACCAGCAAGAAGAAATCGAGTTACGTTTTGGTAATCGCTCTTTAAACGTTGATAACATTTTAAATTATGTCTTGTTTTATGGAGCAGATATTGTTCAAGAAATGAAAGATTATGTTGCAGATTTAGCTCTTGAACCTTTTGATATGGATCAAGTTGCAACGGTCATGCAAAAAATCATTAAAGTTATTCATCCTGATGGTCAATATTTTGCCTCACCAGTAGCGGCAATAGCTGGGATTGACCATTTGCCACAGGTTCTTCATTTGTCGGTGTTTTATGCGAAAGAAAAGCAACCTTATGATGATGTTGCGAAACAAAAAACGGCGACCCTCAAGCAGAAATTGCTGGTTAAGTATTTATCAAAGAAGAAACCGTCTGATGTTCTTTCTAGTGTGGTTGATCCATATTATGTAACGCCAAATGAACGGGCAACTGATTATCGCGTGCCTAATCCAAAAAATATGCTATATCCATGGGCAGGATCTGGAACGGAATATCAAATTTTAGCATTGTTAGATTTTCATAATGCAGTTACGGTTACAGAACCAGAGAACAAGAATAACCATCATCTCATTGTTAACCTGTTGACTCATTTAATTGCTACAGGGAAACGTGTTTTAGTAGTTGGTGAAGATAGTTTAACACTTGATAAAATCCAAAGCAATTTGCCGATCACTTTACGTGGATTGTATACAAAATTGGCGAGAAATCACGCAAGTTATACACAAATCAAAACTGATTTAGCGTTGCTCATGGATAAAAAATCAAGTAATGATTATGCTAAAACATCAGCTGATGAACTCCGTAATGAAATTCAATTAGCAAATGCTGAATTGACCACTTTGACCCATAAAATCGTCCAGTTCCGTGAGCTAGGGAGTCGTAAAAATTATTGGCACGGTGAACGTTACTATCCAGAATTAAGTCAATCTTTATTAGGTACAAATGAAGAATTACCGTTTGATATTGATAGTACTGAAGTCGAGCATTTTTGGCAGTTACGCCCATATTTCACAGCTGAAAACATGGAGTTATTGAACTATGAGTTTATTAACCTTGAAGAAATGATGAATTATTATGCGTATGACCGAATGATTGCTCTCGAAGAAAAATATTTACAACAAGCATATGAAAATCCAGGTTTAGACGAGACTTTTGACGAAATAACAGATATTAAATTTGTTCAGTTTTTATATGCAGAATTGCCAAAACTGATGAAAGAAATTGCGACTGTTACAACGGAATATGGTAATAAAATCCTTAAAAAAGCAGTCGCAAATGCAGAAGTGTATCATGAATTAGTTGCTGCACTCGGACGGGTAAATATTGAATTGAAAGATATTAGCTGTTTTAATACCACCGCATTTGGGCGTGAAGTTTTAATTGGTAAACTTAACAAAACATTTGAGCTTTCAAATCTGGATATGGCAACGATTGACACGAACAATATTGTAAAGCTATGGGATTTTTATCAACAGAAAAAAGATGAATTAACTGCTGCACTCGGGGCTGCTAATTCGATTTTGGCATTTAATAATGAGGCGACCCATTTATCACGGAACTTCAAAGGAATTTCAGCTGATGGTCTTGAAGTTATCAACGTTTTATACGATGCAGTTGCGCTTCATTTAAGCAAAATCGACTTTGAGCAAAGCTGGGAAAATGTGAAAGAATATTTTGTCAATTATTATGAGCCAATTGTTCAACAAACAGCTATTCATCCAAGCTGTGTAGACTTATATGAAGCATTGAAAACAGGTAGTTATCAAGCCTTTAGAGAAGCTTTAACAACTGTACAACAAATTTTAGTAACTCGCCATAACTTCATTATTTTCGGTGAATTTATTGAAAAACTAGGAAAGTTTGCGCCAACATTTACAGCGACGATGATGTCGGAAAAATATGGTGATGAAAAGCTAGTTTCATATTTTGAAGATGCAATGAATAAAGCTAAACTTGACGGTGGTTTAGTCGGTCAAATTTCGATTGGTGAGTCGGAATTACTTGAAAATGGAATCGACTATTTGCTTGATTATCTATTGCAGTTGCAAAACGATTTAATTGCATGCGAAAGTTGGAAGAATACAAAATTTGCACCGAAAGATGTTTTAGTAGAAATTAATAACTTATTGGCTAGTGAACGACCACTCGACGAAGTATTAGTTGGAAAAGTATTATCAAGCTTTAATGTTATTTTTATGCCACTCGCTGAAAGTAGTTTAATCAAGACCTATGACCCGAGCTTATTTGATTTAGTGATATTTGTTGACGCGAGCAAGTCCAACGTAATGCGACTTAGCGAATTAATGCACGCCCATAAAGCGATTCTCTTCGGTAGTGAACAAGATGACCGTGTCGAACCGTTGAGTTTAAATTATCACGATTTCAATCGATTAGCAGCGACCTATGGTCAAACATTGCACCATTTTGGTGAGCAATACTTTAACAATTCACTTCTGAATCTGCTCGCAAACTCGGCAGCTTGGGATGCGAAAATCAATTTACCACGCTATGCATTGCAACTATCAGCTAACGAACTTGGCGACGGTGTGGAATCAGGTGTTAAAGTTTGCGATACTCATGTTGAAGATGAAATTTTTGACGCTTTAGTCGGAAATGGTTATGATGTCAAGTGTAAAATTGACGTCGGGAATACCATGTTGGACTTCTTAATTATTGGCAAAGATACCGCTTTAGCAATTAACGTGCTAGGTGATAACAAACTTGACCAAGAAGCAATCAAAGCCCAACTCGAACAAGAAATTGAACTACGTAAAAAAGGTCTCCATATCCGCACAATCCAATCAGCTCACTTCTACTTGAACTCACGTAAAACACTGATGGAATTGTATGACCATTTGGAGAAAATTGGCATCCAACCGAAAAACTTATAAAACCAAAGATAACCGCCCATATCTGAGCGGTTATCTTTTGATTCCAAAAAATGAAATCAACGATAAAGGAGTGCCGAAATTGTTACTAAAATCATTCAACTAACAACTAAAACCAACAAATTAAGTGCATGAAACATTTAATTTGTTGGTTTTTCGCTTCTGATGTTCTAATATTGAATGAAAAAACTTCACATTTAGGTAGCTATTTTTACAAGCAATTAAAATGGATTTTTTTTATACTTTTCAATGAGTAATTTAATGCTTCTATCCAATAAACGTGAAATTGGTATGTCTGTTTCCATTGAAATTTTTATCAATTCAGCCCAAACTTCTTTATTTACAGTACTTGATATAGGTGTCCGATTTTTCAACCCACGGTCAATTGGCATAATATCACCTCATAATTATTCATGTAGTAATTATCTCATGTATTAAGAAAAATTTAAATTCCCTAAATCAACAAGAATTATATTGAAACACCATGTAGTTTATGCTATAATTGAAATACTAGTCACGCTTTATATGAGTACTTATCAAGTAAATAATTCTTAAAAATTATGTTGTAATTACCCATCTAAATAGATGATTAGTTGTTATTTTATTATGAAAATCATCTTCATGCGTCTGGAGCGGAATATCTTGAGGTCTTTAAATAGATTAGAGAATGACTAACGTTTAAGTATAAAGTTGTCTCAAAACGCTGTTCTTGTATTGAAACGGACAAATTTTTTCTTTTTTGACCGTTAATAGAGGTAATGTCAACGTATATTTGTCGATTTATGGGTTAAAATAACGAAAAAGACTAACTATTAATTGTTAAGCAGTAAAATAAAAAAGTTAATTATTTAGATTTAAAGTCGAAAATTCATTTTTTGAAGAAAATGAAATAAAAAATCGCATGAGAAAAGACAACTGTAAGTTGATTTCATTATCAGATTATTTTACTAAAGCATCTATCGCTTGAATTTTGGAAATGGTATGTTTTAATTCAAAAGATTTCGATGAGACATTGAAACCGATAGAACGCAGTGCGACTTCTCGTAAATTGATGGCGAATCCTTTGAAAGATGACCTTTAGAGTTGACATAAAGTAGGTTCGTAAGTTTGGTTAAATGAACATTGGCAATCTGGCTAGCACTAGGATATTGACTTAACAGTGCGTACATATCTTTCAGATGTAAGTCCGATTTAGTTTTTCGCAAACTAAGACCTTTACGATAAAGATTGGTATGTAGTGGAGTGGATTGAAATTTCACGTTTTCAAGGTTATCGGTAACGGAATTAATATTCTCAAACAAGATATTAAATCCGTCCATATTATTTGAAAAAGTAAAATTGTCTACTAGAGCTTAACCGTCTGCGTCGATGATAACGCAATCGTGTTTATTTTTGTCAACATCAATACCGATGTAAATCATGAGTAAAACTCCCTTATATTAGATTTGATACTGTTTCAGATTTACAGGGGTTCTTTGCAAATGTAGCCTTGTTGTACATAAACCGTTGGGCGGGTATCTAACTAATTAACAATAAACAAAGAGACTGTGGTTAGAGTCTTTCAGAAACCATCTAGTGGTAGGATGGAAATACTAATCCACAGTATCTTTAGTATAGTATCACAATATCCCCACATGGGATAAATCTATTTACGAGGAGAAGATTTATATGAAAAAGCATTTATTAGCACTGGTTACAGCAATTGGTGTTTTGATATTTGTTTTTGTTGCTTGTGGTCGTAATCAGGGCTTAGATTACGATAATATTGAATCAGTACCAATGCCAGAAATGTCAGTTTTAGATGATGCGCCAGCGTATGATAATAAATACGAAAATGGAGCTTATACAGGTTATGAAAATCTTGAAGATTTAAGTTTCACGATTGAGCGGATTAGCGATGAGGATATCAATGATATTGGTGAATTTTCTGAATTTGAATATCGACCAGAGCGGACTGACAATTTTGGCGGTGATAATGTCTTAATTCGCGTTAATCAGCCAATTAGCGATTTTACTTTGCTTGGATTAGATGATGATCCAGATGGAGAAAATCCGATTGTCGTTATTGAAAAGTTTGAAAATATTGGTGAAGTAACGCCAGATCGACCACTTTTAATTAGGTCATTTTTATGGTCAGGTGGAGCATTACCACGTCAAGGATTTTCATTTATCACACCGACTGGCGAATTCCAATATCATCAATGGGGTGTAAGTCCGATGGATGGTACGTTGAATTGGATGCCGTTTCACTGGTCGCCAGATTATGGGTTGTTTGAACTGAGATATCAATATTAATTATCTAAAATCTACCGTTTTGGTAGATTTTTACTAATGAGAGGTGTATAATTAAACTTATCACTACTAAAACAAAACATTTCAGCTTCACTAGGGGATGCTATTATGTATTTAAAAATTAATGCTAAAACAGATCGACTAGTTATCGGTGGTTGTATTGCAGGTTTAATCACAATTAGTGCTGTTTTTTTACTGACACAATGCTCGGATCAATATGTTTATTTTAAGCCATCACCATATTATGAAACGATTGAATTACCAAAAGAGAAACCAGAAGTGGAAGAATCATTTGAATTGGGTTCGGTGGCATTTTTAACTGGTTTACCAATTGGTGAAGAATATTTATACCGCCGTCCGTTTGCGATGATGATTAATAATAGTCGTGCATCGTGGCCACACAGCGGTATTGCTTCGGCTGATATAATTTATGAAGCCCTTGTTGAAGGGGCAGATACTCGATTGTTAGCTGTTTTTCAATCAGAAACTCCTGCAAAAATCGGTCCAATCCGCTCTGTCCGTGATTACTATGTTGATATGGCATTTAATCATGATGCAATTATTGTGTTTCATGGGTCAAGCCCAAGTGGTATGGCACGTGTGTTGGACCTCGAGATTACCCACTTTGACGGAATGGCTTTGGAAGGAACAACTTTTTGGCGTGATCAATCGCAACCAGAATGGTTTAGTGGTTGGCGTGGCTTAGAACATAGCTCATTTACTGGTGCTGAACGACTATTTCAACGGGTTGAAAGTTGGGATATACGTGCCACATTTACTAATACGCACGATTTTCGTCTCTTATTTGGTGAATTTCCTGAAAATATTGAACCGCTTGGAAATGCAAATCACTTTACAGTTCCTTTTTCGACTGCCTATCCGCGAATCTTCGTTTTTGACCAGGAGTCTGGTTATTACCTAGTCGAAAATTTTGACGGTCCAATGCTGGATGCCACAACAAGGGAACAAGTAGCAGTTGTTAACGTTTTAATCCAGTTAACAACTGTCTCGGTTTCCGACAATATCGGGCGACAAGCTATTACAACAGTTGGTAGCGGGACTGGCTATTTTGCAACTAGTGGCGAAGTGTTTTCAGTTCGTTGGGAAAAATCGTCACATACTGATCCAATGCGATGGTACTTTGAAAACGGTGAACCAATCGTTTTAGTACCTGGATCGACTTGGATTAATGTTATCCAATCAAGTGCCAATATTAATTTCGAATAAGGAGCGAATTACATGTGGCGGATAATAAATTTCATTGAACATTTTGGACGTGTCCCTTTATTCCTGATGTTCTTCGTTTTAGTAAATATTTTGACGTTCTTCCTTTATTTTCTTGATAAACGACAGGCAATCCATAATCGACACCGAATTAGTGAAAAAACGCTTATCTTTTTCACAATCGTACTCGGAGGATTGGGTGCTTTTTTTGGTGTGTTCTTACTAAGGCATAAAACTAGAAAATCAAAATTCAAATTAACCGTTGTAATAGGGGTCATCATTGCGATGATTCCAGTAATTTTCATTGTTTTAAAGTAATACTAATTCTGATCTAAAAATAAGCTTTATTTGTTTGCCTTTACAAGTCATCTTTCGTCGACTTAAATCGACCTTAAGGGCTTTGTAAGCCACGATTTTTGTTTCTTGGTCTAACTTGCAAATTGCTACCGAATAATGACTCATTTTAAACAATAATTAATATAATTCTGGATGTTTTGGTAATTATTACTAAAACGCTGAAATAGCGTTTTGCTTATCAGTAGGTCAGAAAAGCGGTTTTGATACTAGCTTTTTTTGGTATGAAATGGTATAATGAATAGTGGAGATTTCTATTGAAATTTTAGGAGTTGATTAAAATGGAATTGTTGGCACTTGAGGAGCAGTATTTTAATGGTCTGGTTTCTTTTGATGATGTTTTAGAGGCGTATGAATTGGTTGAAGCGGAACGGACGTTGGATTTTGATTATTGGTTGGCGCGTGCTCGTTTTTTTGCAGCTGGATGTTTGCGTGAATTTTCGGCTGGTCAGATTGCAACTGAGAGTCATCAAGTTATTGTTGAGCATTATGTTACTTGGATGGATGGGGCAATTGAACGATATGCTGGGAATGCAACACCACTTCGAATGGAAAAAGAGCAAACGATCGGTGATATTGATAATGCATTTGTGGGACCGCGTTTTCATGAAGAAGTTGTAAATGATGTCGAAGCATATGAGTCTAAACCGAGGAAAAAGGTTATTCAATCAGTTCATGATGAAGACTTTGAGGAAGAAACTGAACATGCAACGGAAACAATGGGGGCATTGAGTAAGAAAAAGCTGATGATTCTAATTGGTGGAGCTGTCGGTTTTGTGATTCTTTTAAGCGTGATTTTATTCACTTGTAATCATCGTGGAAGTGGCGATGATTATGATGTCGAGTCTTACGAAGTATTTTTGCAATTATCACATCTAGTTGAACTGCTAGAAGATGGATCGACTCGTCGAGATGTTCGCAACTTTGACCTCAATTTTGTAAATCCTGATGAACGTGATTTACCTTTGCGTGTAACAGCACCGACTGCGGTTAACCTGGGTACAATTGTTTTCTATTTTGATGATAACGATGTTTTGGTAAGAATTGAAATTAGGAATGCTAATTATTTTAATGGGGTTGCTGGTACAGAGGGTTTACATGAAGATATTATCGCTGGCTATAATGTTGATATTTTAGTTGCTGAGTCGTCGGTGTTGAATTTTGAAATTGCTGATTTTACAGCAATAATTACATATCGGAATAATCGTTTTAATATTGATATTTCTTCTGATGGTGCTGGAGCCGTGGAAGAATCTGACTTGGATGAATACCAACAAGCTATTTGGGATCAGATTGAAGACCGTTTAGCAGCAGGTTATACCTCTTGGTCACAGTTGATTCAATGGGCAATTAGTAATAATATTCCATTTGATGCTGAAGAAAATGGGCAACGTCCACTAAGTACAATTCGTACTTTGATTGATCGCTACGGATTGATTGGTGTTTATATTGGCGCTGAGCCTGGGATTGGTACAATTGATGATCCAGATGCAGTACTGTTGATTCTGAATTTCCAAGGTCTAACTTACAATAGCGCAATCGCACAACTTTTAAGTTTAAATGAGACCTCTGAGCGTGCATTAGAAACTTGGCTTGAAGCAGGTGGACGGCAAATGCTTGAACGTGAATTTGAGCATGTTAGAATTCATGATATTGAGTATGGAACTAACTATCGCATAACTACTATGCCTAGTGCAACAGAAGCCGAAGTTGAATTTGTTCGTTGGGAATTAGTTCGCTTTGATCATTTCACTCCGACTGGCGAGGGAGAACTCTTAATTGAGCGAGTTTATCGGATAACTGAAATTGAGGATGAAGAACCTGAAGATTATGAAAATTGTGGACCTTTAGGCTGTCCAGGCTGGCCAAGTGACGGCGGACCAGGAGGACCAGGTAGTAATTTACCAGTTGGATGGGCTTTTGTTCCTGGCTGGGATGCCGTATATAGCACTACTGATTCGAATAGCCAAAACTGTTTAAATATGGTTGCTAGTTGGCGTTGGGTGCATACTGGTGAACTCAACCCACAAATGCCAATTTGGACTTGTGTTGAGGATTAAGCTAAGTTTAATAATGCTAATAGAACAGTTTCGTTTTTTTAGGCTGATTGTTCCACAATCTAATCATTTGGTATAAGTTTCGCTAATCTTGCTAACGCAAGAAAGCTTGGCTTTATCGGTAACTTTATTGTCTTGAAATGATTTATTGAAAATCCTACTTGAACGAGTAAATGGAGAAATCCTTAAAAGTTAAGAATTACCAAAAACTAAATTTCATACTCAACCACGACGGCTATTTTCAGTCTGTCGAGGTTGTTTTAGATTAGTGAAAAATATTATATAAGTATAAACAGCAAAAACTGTCCAAGTGAGTATTAACAGAGATTCTTGTTGCGATCAATATATGACGGTAGGAAAAGCTAGAATTTTTTAAAAAATCACGAAAAAAGATATAGGGGATGATGTAAGATGAAATTAATTAAAAATCGCCCACCGCTCTTGCTTCTCTGGATATACTTAATGTTTTGGATTGGGATACTTCCCAATCTGGCAGTTTCCGGCGGAATTACAGGAGGTGGCGTGTGGTTTTTGTTTCAATTTTTGCTTTGGCCATTTTTCTTATTTCCACCGTTTATTTTTATCATCGTGAGGAAACTATTATTTATCATTGGATTTCTTAGTGAATTTAAAGAAAAATCTAAGTTAAAACAATGTAGTTTTTATGCTTATGTATCTTC
>JGI990J12352_1000118_pt1 | contig 17891 bp, 15 predicted proteins | sample Intmic4MA4BA4MSA_FD_12352 | JGI IMG/M metagenome (IMG submission 12352) | reverse complement strand
TCCTAAACGGTCGCGGATTTGCCCACATCGAGAGTAAGTTCACAGACGACCGCCGCATGGATGTTGTCGTCGACTACCAAGACCAACAATTCATCATCGAACTCAAAATCTGGTACGGCGAAGCCAAACATGAAAAAGCTTACGACCAACTGCTTGGCTACATGGATAAAAAGAACCTGGATGAAGGTTACTTATTGACTTTCGACTTCTTAAAAACCAAAAAAAGCAAGCAAGAATGGGTCGAAATCGACGACAAAAAGATATTTGATATTATGGTTTAAAACTCAAACAAGTGGCGCCCATCCGAAAATTTTTGATTTTCCAAAATTGCGAAATAAAATGAAACAAGAAGATGCCCTAGTACAAACCACCGTAATTAACAACCCAAAACCTGATGAATTTTGAAATTTTTATTTAAACGGTATTGTGTCATTAATTATAAAGCCTTGTACTAGGGTATTCTAAGAAGAACTCTTCTAGAAGTAAAAAGAATAGATATACCATATAACATTCCAGTCATGGCACATTATGAATCCACATTAAACATTTACAGTACCAGCGTCATCTCTCCAAGAGGAGACTTACGTTCTGCGATTTGGATATGTCGATGAGTGCACAACTTAGGAAAAATTGATGGTTGAATTGCCTCCATTGGGTAGTAAAATCTTAGAATTTATAGTATAATCTGTACTGTAGATTTTTTGGTTTTTTCGTCGCTTTAGTCGCTTTAAGGGAAATGTTTTTCTAATATCGCTTATGATTTTAATGATTCCCTAGCGATCAAAGCCATCTTTTGAACGTGAATGCGACTTATACTGATTGACTTTCAAAACAGCACTTATTTGTGATAGTTTTAAAGGTCAATTAGTAGGAATGCGTTCACGCCCTTAGAAAAAGCTTTTAGGATTTTTTTGTTTAGATATGTGGAGGTTTTTTTTATGTATGAGGTTATTAAACGGGATGGTACAAAGGCGATTTTTGAGTCGACGAAGATTAGTAATGCGATTTTGAAGGCGATGCGTTATGGAAGTGGTATTGTAGATGAAAATGTGGCAATGAGTGTGGCTGCTGAAATTAAGGATTTTTTTGAAAAATCGGGTAAGGCACCAACGATTGGTGAAATTGAGAGACTTGTTTATGTGAAATTGACTGAGAAAGGGCATCTTGAAACAGCAAGGTCTTATGAGGGATACCGTGCGATTCAGCAGTTTAAACGTGAGGCAAATACGACTGATGATAGTATTTTAAGTTTAGTTGATTTTAGTAATGAGGAAGTGATGCAAGAAAATTCGAATAAGAATGCGATTATTGCGTCGACACAGCGTGACTTGATTGCTGGAGAGGTGTCCAAGGATATTACGCGTCGTAAGAAGTTGCCAGCTCGTATTGTTCAGGCTCATGATGAAGGGGTTTTGCATTTTCATGATATGGATTATTTTATGCAGTCGATTTTTAATTGCTGCCTAATTAATATTAAGGATATGTTTGATAATGGAACTGTGATTAATAAGCGTATGATTGAGTCGCCGAAGAGTTTTCAAGTTGCATGTACGGTTATGACGCAGATCATTGCGCAAGTTGCGAGCAGTCAGTATGGTGGACAGTCGATTGATATTCGCCATCTTGGTAAATATTTACGTGTGAGTAAGCAAAAATACTATGATCTGCTGGGGTCTTCGATTACTAATGAGGCTGAGCTTGAAGCAACCGTAGAAACTTTAATTAAGCGCGAATTGACAGCGGGTGTTCAAACGATTCAGTATCAAATTAATACTTTGATGACAACGAATGGTCAAAGTCCTTTTGTGACGCTATTTTTAAATGTTGATTCAAATGATGAATATGCGCATGAAGTGGCAGCAATCGTTGAAGAAATTTTACGTCAGCGTATTACAGGAATTAAGAATGAGAAAGGGGTTTACACGACGCCAACTTTCCCGAAGTTGATTTATGTCCTTCATGATCACAACGCTTTTGAAGGTGGAGTGTATGACTATTTGACGGATATTGCAGTTGAATGTAGTGCTAAGCGCTTGTATCCAGATTACATTTCAGCTAAAGAAATGGAAAAAATTTACGAAGGTAATGTATTCTCACCGATGGGATGTCGAAGTTTCTTAGCGCCGTGGAAAGATGAGAATGGCGAATATAAGTTTGAAGGTCGCTTTAATCAAGGTGTTGTCAGTTTGAATCTTGCTCAAATGGGAATTATTGCCGCTGGTGATATGGATAAATTTTGGAAATTACTTGATAACCGTTTAGAACTTTGTTACGAGGCTTTAATGTGTCGACATGAAGCTCTGAAGGAAACTCTATCAGACGAATCACCGATTCATTGGCAATACGGTGCAATTTCAAGGCTTAAATCTGGCGAAACAATTGACTCACTGCTTGTAGGTGGATACTCGACGATTTCCCTTGGCTACATTGGACTTTATGAAGTAACAAAATTGATGACAGGTGTTTCTCATGTTAAAGAAGAAGGCGAAGCATTCGCGCTGAAATTGATGAACCACATGGCCCAAGTCGTCAAAAAATGGAAAACTGAAACAGGTATCGGCTTTGGTTTGTATGGAACACCTGCTGAGTCACTATGTTACCGCTTTGCAAGAGTTGACTTGCAAAAGTATGGCATCGTCAAAGATGTAACAGACAAAGGTTACTACACAAACAGCTACCACGTAGACGTACGTGAAGAAATCGACGCCTTCGCCAAACTAGAATTTGAAGCGAAATTCCAACCCATCTCAACAGGAGGCTGCATCTCATACATCGAAATCCCGAACATGACACACAACCTTGATGCCCTCAAGCAACTCGTAAACTACATTTACCACAACATCCAATACGCAGAATTTAACACAAAATCAGACTGCTGCCATGAATGTCACTACGAAGGCGAAATTATTATAAGCGGCGACCTCAAGTGGGAATGCCCAAACTGCGGAAACAAAGACATGAATAAAATGAACGTCATCCGTCGTACTTGCGGCTACCTCGGCGACAACTTCTGGAACAAAGGCAAAACCGCCGAAATCAAAGAACGCGTGCTACATCTATAAGAAAAATACAAATGGCGAAGTTATCTAAAATCAGCTCACGCTGCTTTCAGGATAACCTCGTCCTTAAAACTAAAGTTGTGGCTAGACTCCAGCCCCAACTTCCCAAAACTTAGAAACAGACGGTGATTAATATGTTATATTTTGCAAAAGTTAAAGAAGCAGGAATGATTCCATCTAAAAGAGAAGAAGATGGCGCATTCGATATTTACGCATGTTTTGAAGATGATTACATACAAATTCAACCACATGAAACCAAACTGATTCCAACAGGAATTGCTTCAGCATTTTCAAATGACTATGTTGCACTATTAAGAGAGCGTGGCTCAACAGGTACAAAAGGAATTGGACAACGTGCGGGTGTTATTGACTCTGGCTATCGTGGAGAATGGTTTGTTCCACTAACAAATCATAACGAAAAATCACTCGTTATCGCTAAAAAAGAAGCAACTAACGATTTCAAAGATATGATTGTATACCCTTATGAAAAAGCAATCGCGCAATGTATCATGGTTGAAGTGCCAAAACTTGCTGTCAAAGAAATTTCATTAGAAGCATTACAAGCAATAGAGTCAGAGCGCGGAACAGGCGCGCTCGGTTCAAGCGGGAAATAGGTAAAATTTACATTCATGCGTCTCGTGTGCTAAAACAGGAGGGGTTTAAGCATGATTGAAAAATAAAAATTGAAAATTTAACAGTATTTGAGAATGTCGAAATTGATACTAACGAATTGAATACTGGAAATTTTGCAAATATTGATTTGCCAGAAAATTTGAATACTGTTATTCGTAATCGAAAAATAATCTTTGTACTCGTCGTTCCGACAATACCACGAGAGGAATTACAGGCTGTACGTAATGATGTTGAACGATTTTTTCGGTTGCAAAATCCAATTTTGGATTCAATTTGGGGAATCGAAATTGTAGTGTTTAACGGTAGTGTTTAACGAAGAAATAACAAAACACAAGAAATGGGTAGCTTAACTATGAATATCGCAAACAATATTGACAAAGTCATCTAAAAATGATAAAGTTGTCATAAATAAGGGAGTAGTTGCGCGCTAAAATGGTGTGTATCAAGGTCAACACGCCCGAGCTAGATAGCTCTGGCCTTGAATTAAAAACGAGACTTATTGAAAGCTTTTTTCTTTCAATTGAGGCTCGTTTTTGTATTTTTACAAAAAAAAGAGCCAAAATAATATGGATACTAATCTCTATCTAAAATTATCGCATCTTTGAGGCTATTTTTTCATCCTACGTTGTCGCCGAAGTCCTAACGTACCTTCTAGGTACGCTGCGGAATTCGTCTCCTAGTAGCATGAAAAAGTAGCTGACAAGTATACGACGATTTCAAACAGAGATTAGTATGACAAAGGATGAGTACACATGGCAAAAAATTGGCATCAAATGAATAGCGAGGAAATTCTTTCGCAAACTGAGAGCTCAATTGAGGGGATAAATGCGAGCGAAATTTCAACGAGACAAGAAAAGTACGGAAAAAATGTCCTTGAGAGTAAAAAGAAAAATCCATTGATTTTGATTTTCCTCCACCAATTCAAGGATCTTTTGGTACTCATTTTAGGAATAGCTATCCTAATTTCGGCATTTTCAGGCGAAATGGCAAGCGCAATCGTCATTGCGGTCGTTATCGTACTCAATGCGATTGTAGGAACCGTACAAACGGTTAAAAGCGAAAAGGCGGTTAGCGATTTAAAATCAATCGCTGCCTTAAAAGCCCGTGTTGTGCGCGGGGGCGTCAAACAAGAAATTGATGGAGCAGAAATCGTTGTTGGAGATATTATCGTTTTAGAAGCAGGTGATGTCGTACCTGCTGACGGACGAATCATAGAAGCTTATAGCTTGCAGGTGGTGGAGTCAGCCTTAACAGGTGAAGCGACAAGCACAGATAAATCTAGCGACGTCCTAACCGATGAATCCACGCCGCTTTCAGAGAGAACGAACATGGTTTACTCTGGATCCCTGGTAACATACGGTAAAGCAGTCGTCGTAACAGTAGCCGTTGGAATGGATACTGAGATTGGAAAAATTGCTGAACTCATCAACAAAGAAAAAGACAAAAAAACACCACTTGAACTAGACCTAGAAAAATTCAACAAGCGCCTAACCATCTACGTTACTATCCTATGCCTTGCTTTATTTGGATTTAATCTATTTCAAGGTGTAGATGTAACAACAGCACTCATGCTAGCCGTCTCACTCGCAGTTGCAGCAGTGCCCGAGGTTTTAGCAATCGTCGTGACTATCACACTGGCAATTGGTGCCAGAAATATGGCTAAAGAAAATGCCGTTATCAAAAAAATAAAAAGCGTCGAAACAATTGGAGCGCTTTCGATTATCTGCTCCGATAAAACAGGAACTCTTACGCAAAACAAAATGACAGTCACCCATATTTATCGCGACTTCAAACTAATCAACAACACCGAACTAGACAAAAACAACGAGCTCGACAACCTCATCCTAAACTGCGCTGCACTTTGCAACAACGCCCGAATCGATGGTGATAGCCAAATTGGAGACCCGACTGAACTAGCTTTAACTGCGCTTTCAATAAACTATGATCTAAACCCTGATGAATTGCTAAGGGCGCTACCGCGTCTTTATGAACTACCATTTGACTCTGATCGAAAAATGATGAGCGTTATTAACAAGATGGATAACGATAATGGTAATGTTGCATTTACAAAGGGGGCACCTGATGCCATCTTGCAACGTTGCAAAAATATCGTCGTTTTAAATGAAAAAAGAGCGCTCCTTCCTGATGATTTAGAAGCCATCGTCAAGCAAAATGAAGCCTTTGCAAAAGAAGGACTTCGAGTACTAGCACTGGCTATAAAGCAAGGAGCTGGAGAAGACTTCGAAGAAGCCGATTTAACATTCCTTGGGTTACTATCCCTACAAGATCCGCCAAGAGAAGAAAGTCGTGACGCTGTTAGGGAAGCCATTGGAGCTGGAATTAAACCAATTATGATTACTGGTGACCATAAATTGACAGCCAAAAGTATCGCAAGTCAAGTTGGTATTTTCAAAGAAGGGGATCAAGCCTTGGATGGCAATGAACTTGATGCGATGTCAGAGAATGAATTTATGGAAAAATTGCCAGATGTTTCGGTCTATGCGAGAGTAACACCAGCTCATAAAATTCAAATCGTTAAAGCTTGGCAAAGCCTTGGTCATACCGTTGCCATGACCGGTGATGGTGTTAACGATGCGCCAGCACTAAAAAGTGCCGACGTCGGAATTGCCATGGGGATTACTGGGACAGAAGTATCAAAAGATGCCGCATCTATGGTATTGATGGATGACAACTTCGCAACTATTATCAAAGCCATTTCAAACGGACGCTCCTTATTTGAAAACATCAAAAACTCAATCATCTATCTATTGGCAACAAATAGCGCGACCATTATCTGTATTCTCTTGACGACATTTATGTTCTTACCCACGCCATTTCTACCCGTACACTTGCTCTTCATCAACCTTGCGACAGATAGTTTACCAGCCATCGCAATCGGAATGGAAGCCGTGCGTCCAGAATTAATGAAACACGCCCCACGCGATAAATCAAAATTTATCATTGATAAATTCGTCATCAAAAAAGTGATTGGTGAAGCCCTACTACTTTCGGGCGCCACATTAGCAGCCTACTATATCGGTATTCAAACTTCTCCAGAGCTGGCCAAAACATTCGCATTTTTCACAATGTGTCTCACACGCTTAATCTATGGATTCAATGCGCGTAGCAACATGCCAATCTCCAAGCTCGGACTCTTTACAAACAAAGTGAGCGTTTACGCCTTGCTAGCAGGTGTATTTCTACTTCATCTCCTCATCTTTATACCAAGCCTTCGCAACTTATTTGAAACATCCGCATTAAACATGGGTGAACTCGGTACAATTTACGCCCTGTCCATCCTCCCAACAATCATCATCCAAATCTTCAAACACATTAAAAATAGCAAAATGGTTGCCTAACAATAAATCTAATGTTAATGGCAGCAGCGTTTTTGCGAAAATTTCGCATAAAAACCCGCTGTCTCTTCCAAAAGCCAGACGTGGAATCTATGTCTGGATTCCTTGTTATAACACAGCAATACCGTATAAAAAAGGATCTATAATAAAAAAAAGGGTTCTAAGACACAAGGAGCTAAAAATTAACTCCTTGTGCCATTTTAGATGTTCTCGCTTACAAAATATGAAAAAGCATCCGCCTTTTGGAAAAAACTTTCATTTGGAAAAAAATTACATTTTTTCATTGACAATGTAAAATAATTTGTTGTAAAATAGTATAAAATATAATATGTTAGGCAAGGAGGTCTAGAATTGTGAAAAGTTATAGTCGGCGCTTTATCTTTTGTAGTTTTTTCTTTGTATTAATTGCAGCTTTAGTAGGATGTGGGAATGGAATTTCTCAACGTAACACAAACAGATTAGTTGTCGGGATGGAAGGTGACGCTGTGTCACTTGACCCACACGCATCTAATATTACGATATCAAGCCAATACAAAGTGCAGATGTTTGAAACTTTAATTAATCTTGATAAAGACGGAAATGCGATAGGCGTTTTAGCAAACGATTGGCGGCGCATCGACGATTATACGTATGAATTTGATTTAAAGGAAGGCGTATATTTTCATAATGGTGAAGAAATGATAGCAGAAGACGTTGCATTTTCAATCAGAAGAGCCGCAAGCTCACCACAAGTCGCAGCCATTATGGGTGATTTCGACCCAGAGGGTGTTGAAGTTGTTGATCAATACACAGTTAGAATTCGAACACACGAACCCTTCGCGCCATTTTTAAATAACTTGGCGCATCCAGCAGCAGCAGTTTTAAGCCAATTAGCCGTCGAGTATTATGGAGATGAAAACTTTGGACATAACCCAGTTGGAACAGGTCCATTTGAATTTGTAAATTGGGTTGCAGGTAATCACGTTGAATTTATAAGATTTGAAAATTACCATGGTGAGCTACCTGTATTTGAAACGTTGATTATGAGATCAATGATTGAACCATCTACAAGATTGGTGTCACTTGAAACAGGCGATATTGATATTGCGATTATCGGTCGTAATGATATGAATCGTGTTAAAAACCATAACGATTTAAACCTTGAGCGCCTCATTAATTACCAAATTTTTTATGTTGGATTTAATACAAGACGCAATAGGATGGATGATGTCCGTATTCGCCAAGCGATTAACTATGCCATTAATGTAGACGAAATTCATGAAACGGTTATGCTTGGTGTGGGAGAAACATTATCGTCACCATTAACGAGTAATGTATTTGGTGCACGTACCGATTTACCGCCTCATCCATTTAATCAAGAGCGTGCAAGGGAATTGCTTGCTCAAGCAGGCTATGCTGATGGATTTACAGCTAACCTTATTGTTAACGAATTTCCTGAACGTAATGAGTGGGCAGAAATTGTCCAAAATCAATTAGGGCAAGTTGGCATCAAAATAGAAATCACCTCTGTTGACAACGCTCAATTCTTGGATGAAACAGCAGAAGGCAATTATGACATGTTTGTTCTTGCGTGGACAAGTGTAACAGGAGATGCAGATTACGGTCTTTTCCCACTTTTTCACTCATCTAACCATGGCGCACCTGGAAATAGAACCTTCTTCAACGACCCAGAAATGGATGATTTACTAGAGCGTGCACGGTCATCATTTGACAACGAAGAACGGATCGAACTTTATGACGAGATTCAAGAACGCCTTGTAGAAGCCGCCCCAATGGTACTATTAGCAAGTGGTGAAATCATGGCAGGTGTTAGAAATGACGTTAGAAATGTTAACTTAGCCCCAACCAACCATGTGAGATTCCATACTGTAACATTCGATTAAAACCTCAATGCTAATGGCAGCAAAGTTTATGCGCACACCCTCGCATAAAACTCGCTGTCTTTTTAAAGCTAGCCGTAGACTCCACGGGCTGGATTCCCTTCATATAATACAAATATCGCATTTAAAATCTTACTAAAACTTGATTTAAAAATAAGAGTGTTAAACGTAAGCGAGAAAAAATCCAAAATAGATGCAAGACAATCCAAGGAGTTTTTTTACCAAACTTCGAGGATGGAATTTTTCAATGCTTTGCGTAATTCTTTGGAGCGGTAATCTGACTCAATTAGAATGCTGTTGAGTCCGTCGAAAATAATTTGTATGTCTTTGACTTTCATGCCAGAGATATTTTGTTCTTTTATTACTAAAGAGGCTTTGACAGATTTTGTAAGATTAATGATTTCAACAAATCCATTTCCAGTTCCATTTGTTGAATTGTCACGCTTGCCTAAGTTTTGGAGGATGTGAACTGGAAATTCTTTGGCGTCATCGCTAATTTCAAAGGAGAAGGCATCGCCGTCATCAAAGAATTTTATATGGATTTGCTTGGTGACATCGTTTGTTCTTGCTGTTTCTTTAATGGCATTATCTAGCAAGGCTCCAATTAATTGAATGAATTTTGCCGAGTCGAGTGGGATATTTTGCCAATTTTTAGATTTGTTTTGAAGGTGGATGGTAATGTTTTGATCAATGGCTTCTTGCATGGCTTTTTTGAGGTAAACAGATAAAGGAAACCAGTCATCTGGTAAGCCAAGTGATCCAATCGTTTGTTCAATGTCATCTGAATATATTTTGTTTTCGACCTCACCTGCGAGNTTGTGTAAGGTGTAGATGTTATTTCGCATCCTTTGCAGGTGTTCGGATTTGTCTTTGCCAAAGGTGGCCATCCATTCGTTTGAGATACTTAGTAAGGCGTCCTTAATGAGGGGGACATCATTTTTATATTGGTGATGGATGGAGACGATGTTTTTAAAATCAGCCGAAACTTCGGCAAATTCTTCTTCCATTTTTTTATTTTCTTGCTGAAGTTTGAGTTGTTTGCGATGTTTTTTTGCAATATAGATGACAAAATAAATGGCAGAAATCATTATTGTTGCAAAAGCTATTACTAAAATTGCGATAATTTCATTAGCTGGAGTACTGTCTATGATATTTTCTATTCCGACAAGTCTCATAATACCCCAATGAAAAATGAGAAAAAGAGCGGTAAGTGTGAATAATATTTCTCTAACTTCTGCATCTTCAAGGATTGGCATACCACTTGTTATTTTGATTTTTTTGTGAGCAAATAGGTAGGTACTTAGTTCGCTACATAAGGTGATGGTGTATAGCCACATATTATTTTCAAAAGAGAATACTAGGCCTAAGAGAGACACAAATAGAAATCCGATAATGCGAAAAAAGTATACAATTAATGATGAGGCAATAAATGAAGAAATTGAAATACGCTTTTCAAGCATGTAAATAGTTATCAATATTAGTAAAAAAGCGCCAATTAAGCGAAAATAATCTGGGATTATACTATGAAAAAAGAAACTATAACTTGAAAAGGTGAAGGAACTAATTAACCAAGTTGTCCATTTCAATTTCTGTGTTGTTATCTTTTGGTAAAATAGCAATATGTTGTAAATAAGTAAAAAATTACCGATGACTACGTATAGTAAATTCATATTATTCCACCTCATAAGTCGGATTATATCATTTTATGTAACATGAAACAAGCAAAAAGCAGCCCTCGTGAATTGAGCACTGCTTTTTATAAATTCTAATCTCGTTATATGTTAATGAAAAATTCTCCTCAAAATTGCACCCATTCTTGCTAACATGATAAAATCCTACCTTTTAAAGTGAATTTAACGTCTGCAAGAGGCCTGATTTGTCAAGATCTTTTGCAGACGTTTTGACTCTCTTTAGTATATAAAATTTTCAATAATGTACAATCGCTTTTTCGGTCTTAAAAACTTTAAAATAAGCGGTTTTAATTTTAAAAAGGGGAAAGTGCAGAATGTTGAAAAAAGGGATTTTTTGTGATAAAATTTAGAATATGATATTTTTCGATATGTCGATATGTTAAATAGGAGCTAGTTTTGCAACTAGTACAAAACGCCGTAATTAACAACTCAAAACCTGATAAAAATTCCAAACTTCATCGTCAGCTCCTCCTCATGCACTTTCCTAGTGCGAGTCGTTAAATCATCCACTGGAAGGTTTTTACTTCCTCGAATTTTGAAATTTTTATTTAAACGGTATTGTGTCATTAATTACGAATCCTTGTACTATCTTTGAGGGGAGGTTTTTGGCCTGCAAAGGCAGGTTTAAAAATCCATCGCTTTCTGAGGAATGGTTTGGTTATGATTAAGTTGGGACAAAAATGGAAAGTTTTAATTGTTGAGGATAATCCTAGTTATTATGAGCCGTTGCGAGCTGAATTGGTTAATTCTGGACGTTTTCATGTGGTTGGGATTGCGCATACGGCGACTGATGCGTTTAAGTATCTTGATGATGAGGTGCCTGATGCGGTCGTGGTTGATTTGCAGTTGATTGATGGGGATGGCTTTGATGTGCTTGAACGAATTAATGATCCTAAGCGTAAGGTGGATGTGGTTCCGTATGTGCTTGTTGTGACTGCTTTTGCTTCGGAGCGCAATCAAAAGGTGATTGGTCAGATGGCGGATTTTATTTATATTAAGAATAAGGGATATACGCCACAGCAGGCTGTGAAGCATTTGTGGCGTATGTCGACTGGTTTTGGTGATAAGGTACGCTCTGAACTTGAAGAGGCGCGTAATGAAATTTTCCATGCGCAAGTGGAGGCGTCTGCTAATCGCGACAGGTTATTGCGTCAAAGTGTAGATCGTTATTTAAACAAGTTTAATGTTGGTGCTAAATTGCGTGGGTATGATTTTTTGGTTGAGGCTATTGTTCGGACGGTTGAATGGCCAGTTGGCGAAAAACTTGTTATGAGTCGTTTGTTTGCGGATATTGCGGATGAGTTTAATCTTGAAGCGCATACGATTGATACTGCGATTAGACGTGTGCTTGAGAAGGCTTTTACAGAAGGACATGTGAAAAACTCTGAAGGGGCTTATCCAATTGATTTCCCTGGTTTGTTGAAAGGGGATGCCAAGGTACCAACGAATAAGTTATTTATTACAACGCTTGCTCGTGTGATTAAGAAGAATGGCTAAGTGATGGATTTACTTCGAATCTATCACAAAATTGCTATTAACACGCTGTCTTTATGTATGGGAGTGTTTTTAAGACGCCGTAACGTTAGTTACGTGCGCCATTTGAGAGAGCTTAGGAGGTTGGAGAGATGGAAATTGCGGTTAATGCGAGTAAGAATGTGGTGATTAGGCGGGGGCGCGAGGTGTCTTTGATGATAGCAGGAAAGGCGACGCAGAAGGTTTATTCTGCTGTTGGGGTCGGTGAGGGCACACAGTTATATTACAAGATTGATAGTCATATGTTTTTGTTGTCTTTAACGCCTTATGGAGGAGATGCAAGCAGGGCTCTTTCGGTTTATAAGCAGTCTAAGGCGGAGAATTCAGCTTTGTGTATCAAAGTGCCCAGTAGGGTTGCTCATGCATTGGGAATGAGAGAAGGTGAAAAGATAGCCAATAAATTCATTTTCAATCCTCAATTTGATGAACAGACGTTGATAGCAATTTATAGTTCTCGTATTGCAGAGGCAAAGGATAATGTGAAGTTTTTGTTGAACGTGCTAGAGGATGAGCCAGATATCGTGTCTTTGTTAAGATTGTTAAATCAGGGCGATTTATTGGCCAATACATTTATTAATATGTTGGAAGATAAGAAGGGGCGGGAAGTATTTCAACAAAGTTTTAAAGAGGAATTGATGAAACAAATTGTGGAGTATGATTTGTTGTCTGAGCAAGAAGGTTAGTAATGCAATGGGTTTGCCTTGTGGATTGATAAAATCGCACAGCACTTTTCCTTTGCCACTTCGTGACAATATTTTTTACATGAAACCTCTTGCATCCATTCGGAAGCCTTATTTCTGGGAGATTAGGTATTTACAGATGAAGAATTTTATTCGTGATGGTACGAAATTGGGCTATTTTAAAATTATGTTGTTTTAATGAAAATCAGTAAACAAATATAAAAAATGAATTTTACTAATCCCAAACGTTGATGTTACAACATTTAATACATCTTACCAAATGATAAACAAATTTTACGGAAAATAAACATTATTTAATTAACAACCCAATTTCTTACCATCACGATTTTATTTTTTACAAAGGTATGACTGTTTGTGTCTACAGGAAATCAAACTAAAATTCGATTATGGTTTTCAAAATCTGAAACAAAATCAGAACGCCAACCCAATTTTGCAAAAAATTCTCAAACCATTGACAAATTTCTTGAAAAGTGATTTAATTAAAAATGTAAACGTTTACCCGAAAGGTTGATTTACAAATCATGAAGTGCAAAAAACACAGAAGTGCGATGGTGGAGATATTTATTTTAGCAATTTTAGCGGTGAAGATTTTTTAAGAGGAGTAGCGAGTGGTGCTGTAAGAGGAGGGATAGGACTGTTGGGTGCTGATTTCAAACCCCTTGCAAATGTATTTAGTTCAATGGTAGATAGTTCAATGTCGGGCGAAGAATATACAATAAAAGATGCACTGTTTGATATTGGCTTTGGAGTGCTTTTTGCTAATGCCAACACCAGCAATATTTTAGGGCTAGAAGACATCAATATATTAGAGATTGCAGTGAGTTCAGCAGGTGATAATGTCGGAAAAGAAGGAGTGTATGAAGTGATTGAGCAAGGAAGTAATCTAATTAATTGGCTCAGTAATTCTTCAGATGAATAGATTATGAAAAATAAAAAAACAATAACAAAATGGACTATTATCAAGTTACTATTTCCATTAATCGAGCTTGGAATGATAGCTTTGGGTATGGTCAGTATTCTAATTATCGCAATGTTTTTAAATCAATTTTATTATTCAGATTTGATACTAATTGTTGCTACTTTTTTGATTTTTGGTGGTAGCATATCAGGTATATTTAAACTTTATATTGCATCACGTGCTGTTATTCGGTTAAATAGACAAGAAAGAGAATGTGGATTTAATTTCAATGACGAGATGGAAAAATATAATATTACTACGGGTAGCTATAGAACTGATAAGTGGTTCATAGATATTAGAAATAGCATACATTACCTTCACTCTGTTGTTATTTTGAGAAAAGATTTTATTCACAAAGTTAGCAAAATCAAAGAAAAGGACGGAGCTGGATTTTATAATAGAAGTTGGGCTATTACGGTAACAACCATTGATGGAAAAAAGCAAAGAATATACATGGCACAGCGGAATAGACATGAAAATAATAGAAAAGATGTAATTCTTGATTTTGAAAAATGGTTTAATCAAAAGGGTCATATAAAAACAACAACAAAGCGAATAAAGAAAGATCTGAAAAATTAACACCTAATGGGAGAAGAATATGATGAAAATCAATTTGTATTAGATTTTGCATTTGGAATCGCATCTGCTGGAGCTAATACAGGAAGGTTCTTGCCTGGTGAAGCTGAGAGTATGCTAAATATTGCAAGTAGTAGTTTGACAGAAAATCCTATAAAAAATGAGGTGAAGGAATGGCTAAAGCCTTCCGATAAATAACTATGAGAAGAAAGAGAACGATTACGAAACTAACAATTTTTTTTAAAATGTTCCCGTGGCAAGAAGCACCGTGGATAATGATTGGTCAAGCTATGATGTATTTTTTCAATTATGGTGATCAACGGGTAATTGGCGCAATAGGACTTCTATCGACATATTGGGGAAGCCTCCTCTCTTTGCAAAGGATTTATTTTATGATAGTTGGCATGATTCAGTTGAATAAACAAGAAAAAACACTTGGATTTAGATTTAATGATGAAATGAAAAAACATCATGTTACCACAACTCAATATAAATCAGAAGATTGGTATATTGATGTTCGGCATAATAGTTACTGTACGTACGCATTTATTATTTTAAGAAGAGATTTTATTAATTCCTTAGATAAGATTATCGTAACTGACAATACTGGTATAGGTCAAGGTGTTAGACATTCTCTTATTATTAGAACAATTGATGGAAAGAAGCGGAAAATATATGTAATATTTAGTAAACACAAAGGGGTTATTCTCGATTTTGCAACTTGGTATGGTAAACTTGAAAAAAAGGGTAAACCTAGTGCAAAAGGAAAACCTAGTCGTAGAAATAGAATTAGAAATAATAGATAAATATATGTATGTAACTCTTTTACTTGAAATGAATAATGTGTTGTGATGGTGATCATAGGGGTCAAATTATAATAAATGATGCTATTAATATAGGAATGAATCCTTGCTACAGATGAATTGCTTAGGGAGGCGTTTGGTTTAGCAGATGAGGGTAGTCCATAACAGAGCCAATTGCAAATGTGACGGGTTTCTAGTAAACAGTGGATTATTAGGGAATGAGTATAAAGCAGAGAAGTTTAAGCTAGATATCATATATTGGTACAACTTTTCAAATATATCTTTCCCAGATGAAACAACGAGGTAATAAATTGGTTTAGGGAGTGAATTAGAAATGGAATTAGAAACTAAAGGTGCGGCTATTGCTATTTTATTGTTAATGTATGGGGTGTGGTATCTTCGTGGAACTACAAAAGCTTCCGGAGATAGTCAATATCGACTGACTGCTAATACTCATATGAGATTACCAAAATGGGTAGCCTTACCAAGCTGGGCTAGAAAACTCTTGTTTTTCAATGCTCCCAATCCGTTTAGATGGCAAACTGTAACTTTCCAAGCTGTTAACCTTATTGTAACAATAATTTCTATTGGGATTATTTTAGCATTTCCAAAAACAGAAATACTAACCATGCGAGTGTTAGGGGTTAATTTGGCTGTAATGGTGTTTCTTATGGTAGCTTTAGATCAAGTCAGATAATTTGTGGCTTCAAATTTTTCTATGGTGGAATATTACATTTAAAAGAGAGGTAATTAAAATGAGTTCGGATGAAATAAAGATAGGTGCATATCTTTTATTATATATGTTTGGAGCATTCTACTTTCAAGTGATTCTGTCAACAGCACCTGAGGAAAGGTGGAGTAAAGTAGCAAAAGTCAAATTACCAAAATGGATCAGAATTATTTTGTTTCTTAATTCTCCTAATCCGTATAGGCGTGGGACTGTGATTGAACAAGTTGTTAATTTTACTATGATAATAATTTCAGTGATTGTTATTTTGATTTTGTAACATCTTAGAAGTTGTAGTGAGTTCAGCAAGTGATCATGTCGGAAAAGAAGGAGTGTAAGAAGTGATTGAGCAAGGAAGTAATTTAATTAATTGGCTCAGTAATTCTTCAGGTAAATAGGTTATGAAAAGGAAAAAGCAATAACAAAATGGTATAATATTGGATAAAGAAGAAATCTTGTTTTCAAAAAGTGTAACACTGCTTAATATTAACATAAAAGATGGTTACTATACAATAGAAATTGAATCGGGATCGGTTATAAAAATATTTGATATTCAAAAGAAAACAAGAAGATTTTAAAACAAGGACATGGCGTATTCAAAGTTACTAAAGGAATTACTGAGAAATGATTACTTGAATTATAATTTTAGAAATATCACATTGAATCACAAAATTAGGAGCTGATATAATGAANGAAACATTGACGAAAAAAAGAATTTATTTAGAGAGTGTAAAAAGTGGGATGGCTGGTTTTGGTCTTGTTTTTATTTTAATTACTACACTTGCAATTATTAGCATTATTGTACTTGGAGTTGTAGATGGTTTGGGATTTTTTGGTACGATTTTACGCTTACTAGAGTTAGTAGCACTATTAACAGGGTTTTTAGGATTCATTATTTTGCTTTGTATGATTACCGCTTTGCCCACTATATTTCTTATAAAAAAACAAGAAAGATACTTTGGATTTAATTTTAATGAAGAAATGAAAAAGCATAACATCAAAAGTATTGACTGCCAAAATAATGAATGGGCANTTTTTGAAACATGGCGAGGATGTTTGCGTGCTGTGAATTACAATTTTATAGAAACTTTTACAGTTGAAAGAGGTCGAGGTGGAGGTGTGTTCATTGAATCTATTGACGGAAAAGGGTTTAGACTAGCACTTATAAATGAGGAAATTGAAAAATTTAGAACATGGTTTAATTTAGAAAGGTAGGTATATAAAATGGCTGAAATTAGAACAAAAAGATCGGTTATGCGAAGAAAAAAGAGAATTGTAGGAGAAATGTTTTTCCAACTCTTGTGTATACCAGTACTTTATTTGCTTCAGTATCTCGAAAATAATAATGATGGAACAATGAATATCCCGTGGTGGATACCAGTTATGATTGTAGTTACCAGCTTATTTAGAATGTTTAAGCAGCTAAGAAGACTTGAAGGACCTGATGAAGAAAAAAGTACTCAAGATAAGGTAGAATAGGAGCTGATATAATGAGTAAAACATTGACGAAAAAAAGAATTTATCAAGAGAATATAAAAGGTGGAGCTGTTGAATATATTATCCTGCACATTGGTATTGTTATTACTCTTACTATTTGCGTTGTTCTATTCGGAGTTTTAGAAAATTGGGGGATGATTAAGACAATTTCACGTTTATTGGGTATACTTGCAATAGTAACAATACCTATTATTTTTACATTTGTTATCAGATCTTTATTCACTATCTATCTAATTAAAAAGCAAGAAAAATATTTTGGATTTAATTTTAACGAAGAAATGAAAAGGAATAATCTTAAAGGTGTCGATTGTCAAAATAATGAATGGTTGTTTTTGAAAACATACTATGGTTATGTGTATGCCATTAATAACAGTTACATAGAGAGTTTTAATATCAGAAGTGGTGGAAGAAATGTTAGACGGCTGTCTGCTCCAGATAAATATGTATTCTTCAAATTTGCTGATGGTAAATTCTTTA
>JGI990J12352_1000117_pt1 | contig 17905 bp, 10 predicted proteins | sample Intmic4MA4BA4MSA_FD_12352 | JGI IMG/M metagenome (IMG submission 12352) | reverse complement strand
TTTTTTCTTTTTCTCTGAATTCGATAGAATCAAAATCTAATAATACTTTCCTTTTAAAAAACCCTTTAACTTCGTACGGAATTGTAACATCAATTAGTATTTCGCCACTGGAGTGTTCAAGTATAACTACAAGCACCTTTTTGTTTCCTTGCTGGGTTAATGTGGCCTCCCATATAATTGAGATAGCCTTATATTCCGTACGATGTTCTTTTATAGAGGTTGCTAAAAAATTCACTATATCGTTACCTTCGGGAAACCATTCTCTTGGTATAGCACCCGCTGTAACACCCGTATGTATATCCATAGTTATACCTAAAGGAATCATTTCTTTCTTTTTAAGTGCCATCAATCCAAACTTCATGATATCAGCAAATAGTTCATCTAAATCGTTTTGAACGGTTTGATTTTCTATTTCACGCCACTTGCCCATACTCTTCCAGCATGATTGAATTTCATCTAAAGCGTCACCGCAAATAAGTTTATTGTTCATGATAATATTCCTCCTGTGATTCTTGAGGTAATAGCAACCCCTGGCAAATCTATAATGATGCTAAATAATTCTTTTGTAAAACTTTCAGTTATCATTCCTATTGGCGTATTGGTATCACTTTTGATAAAATCACCAATGTTTTTACCTACTAACTTAAATGCATTCCCACCATTTTGTGCAAACTGCGTAAATTTATTTTTTGCGTTGGCTGTTGCTTGCCTAGTGGCATCTGTTGCTACATTTACAGCCGTTTTGTTTGTGGCATTAGTAACAATCGGTTTTTTTGTTGTTAACACTTTACCGCTAAATGCGTTGGGTTTTGCTACCCTGGCAATTTGGGGTCTGGTTGAGTTTAGTTTTGCGCCACCTTTTTTTATTGCTGACTGTGTAGCGTTAGAGGGATCTGGCACAGCTTGTGCTAGCGATGAGTTGGGGCGTATTTTTTTAGTAATTTTTTTAGCTAGCTTGCCCACACCTTTGCTAACCAGAAACAATGCCGCACCGGTTGCTGCGCCTATGCCAAACGCTAAGAACACTTCTCCGACAGAGCCACCGTCTAGTATTGCTTTTGCTGCACTTCCGGCACCTGTTACTAACGCCATATAGCCTAATTTTGCAAAGCCTTTTATTTTAAACTTTGCAAAGCCCACACCCGGTATGGCTAATAAAGCACCTTTGGCTGCCGCTACACCAACCTTACCCCAGTTTACTTCACTAAGAGGCGTACCCCCTACCGTCACTTGCATCATAACTTCTATAGCTGCCCCTGCAACCGCTCCTGCAGCCACCATGGCTACCTTTGCCCCTGTACCTAAAGTTAATACCGAAATTGCAACACCTAATGCAATTGCACCTAGCGTTATCTGAATCGCCACAAATGCCACTACAAAGCGTTGCCAAAAACCTGCTCTTCCTGGTGTGGGGGGAGGAATTTCTAATACTTCAAGCGTACCGTCTTCCATGATAACATAAAAATGCGTAGAATCCAACTGAGATTCTATGTAATATAAACTATATACGCTTAATCCTAAAAAGCTTTCTTGCTGACCAAACATAATAAAGTCATTAATCGCTTGCTCAGAAATAAAGAACGTACTTACCGCATCAACAGAAGTTCCGTTTGCTTCTTGCTCGTGCATTAAGGCTTGTAGCATTCCTAAAATAAAATCATAATCTTGATATTCAACGGTAGAAAACGCTGACGGAGTAAACTCTTGCCCTAGATAGGGATCATACACGGGACGGCCTATATCAAAGTTGAACAAAAATCCTAGTTCTAAGTTATAATTTGACCATATGTTTTCTGTTTTGATGTAAGAAATCGTTGTGTAATTTACTGAGTAGATTACATATAAATCATGTGCAATATAATGCCTGGTAAATTCTAAACCAAAGGTTAGTGTAAATGCGTATTCGTCAGAGGGTTCTGATGCGCTTTCTACAATTACTGTGTTATATTTATGAGCATTTGTAATAACAGGTTCGCCAAAGAGAGATACAAAGCCTGTACCAAAATAAATTCGGTCGCTACCTGCTATTTCGTATACTTCATATAAATCGGTAAACGCAAAGCCCCTAACTTGAACGCCGTTTTGTTTAGTAGCAATTGCGGGGAAAACAAAGTATCCGTATTGCACTAAATCTATATACACCATAGATATAACAAAAGCTTGTTCTTCGGTGAGTTCTAAGTATTGGTTTTCTTGCTGATTAAGTGCTACAATGGGTGTATCATCATAACTAACATAGTCTTGTAGCAGCGTGTTAGTTTCAAATGCCTGTGTTGCAAGCGCAAGGCGTTCTCTTCGTCGCACTTGCTCTTGAGTGCTTAAAGAAGGTGTTGACGATGTTAAATCCTCTAAGGATTCTTGTACAAGTCTATCTATTTGTGCGTTAACCCTAGCTTGAGAAATGGTATCGAATACTTGATAAGATGCAAAACATGCTAAAACAACTATCAGCACTGCGCAAATTATGGGTTGGATTAGCGATTGGTAAACACCTTTTTTAAAACGTTTTCCTTTTACATGGGTTACATAAGAGGTTTCTGTATTAGAAGCTTGAGTGCCGTTAGGTTGCAAGAAATCTTCAACAACAGCGTTATAACTTTTTGCAAGCACCGTTACTTTTTCTGCCTTTCTATCAGGTGAAACGTTTGAGTTGCTCTCTGCGCTAGGTGTTACAATAGCGAAAGCAGGTTTTTTGCCCACTAATTGACATTGTTGACGCATTGTTTTTTTGAAATGCTTTAGTAGAATGTATAGCGCAAATAGGCCCAACAACAAAAATACAATAATTAATGTGTTATTAAGCGTAAACACATTGGATAAAAACCCGCCTACTCTTGACCAAAAAGCACCAACCGTACCTGCTATGTTTAACCCGCCCATAGCACCATCGTTTTCGCCTCTCAGCCAAAGTGCAGTTAACACCATAGAATCTTGGTTTGGAAGTTGAGCAATAGAATCTGAAAAGATAAGGCCCGTAAGCGTTCCTGTTTCAAATTGCCACCCTGCAAAGCTTAATCCCGCTTGCTCAAGTTGTGGCAAATTCAGGCTTGCTCCTCTTGTGCCAACAAGGGTGTTATGTACATTGCCATCCACTAAAGTAATGTGTATTTGATTGCCTGTTCCCGTTTGCGGAGTAAATGCACTTGGGTTGCGCATCCAAATAGCATCAATGCGCATCGATTGCACATTGGGTACATCACTAATTTGTCCATAAAAGAATCTTGTATTGTCTTGCACATCTATAAAACGCCAGCCAAACAGCGAAAAGCCGTTCATGCTTACATTGGGTAATAGCACTTGTTGTTCTGGGCTGGTATGGATAACACTTACTCTATTGCCATCGTAAACGTTAATTGCTGTATGATTGTATAACCAAACGGCATTAAGCGTTATGTTGGCTCTATACCTAAAAGTAATTGTATGGTTGTATCTTGCACCGCCAGCAACTTGCCAGCCTGCAAAAACTCTTACATCGCATTGCGGTTGGGGGGTGGGCAACGTTAAAGTTTGTCCGTCAAACGCAACAAAAGTACGATACGTTACCCCATTATTTAAAAGCGTTAATCGATTGGCACTTACAGCAGCATGAATGGTGAAATAAAATCGAATGGTATTTCCAACCCTATCTATAACAGAAACGGTGTAAGTACCCACTTGATCTACGATAATGTCAATAGCTTCACCAAACTCGTATCGCCTAGTCCAATCGGGGTCGCCAGCTCTATCAATTCTAATCAAACCATAATTATCAAAACGATTCTCTATGCCTCTAATTACAAAGCCATTAGCGTTTTGAACCGTAAAACCTGCATCTCTTTGGTCTAAAGAACGAGAAGATAGCATGCCATTCAAAAAGGTATCCACTTGCAGATTGAAACTTAGGTGATTAGGATTAATAAACATCGCATAGTACGTTGTGAGATCATCAAACCTATTACGTTCTTCTATTCGATATCTTCCACTAGGGGCATTTTGACCTATCAAAAACGCTTCCACGGGTGCTTCAAATGGCACAGTAATACGCCTGCCTGTTTCTATGTGGATAAGATCAACACGAATAGTTTCAAAATCTGCAACCTGTATAAATCGAATAGGTGCGTAACCTGACTCAATGGTATTATACTCTGTTAAAATACTGAATCGTCTATTGTTAAGAAACGGTTCTCCCCTTATCATAGTTTGCGCTGAAAGGAAATCCGAAAATACCACTACATCATAGGCTAAATTAATTTCATTCAAGTATTCTAATGTGTGGCTAATCGTTAAAAACGTGCTTGGGTCTGTTGGGTCAAAATGGCGTCTAGCAACTGCGTCGTTTGCTGCGTCATGCAACGCCCCTAACACTTCAAAATGGCTATTATAAATAGTGCCACGGAATACATAGGTACCGTTTGGGTTTCTAACAACTAAGCTACGCAAATGATTGTAAGCAAACGTAAATGCGTCAAAAAAGCGTGAAAACGCAAAAATAAAATCTCCAGCACCCGCTGACGGAATATTCACTCCGTAATAACCAGAAGCAAAATCACTAAAGCTGATGTTGTAATTCAGCATTAAGCTATTAACGAGTGGGCCTTGATTAAATTGAGAGTCTATTACTATAAACCTAAAAACAAAGATATAGGCATCGCCACTCATGAGTCCGTTAAAGTGGTCTGGGTTATTCACAAATATGGCTTCGAATTCGCCTGGTTCATGTATCGTTCCAGTAAAAGCACGCCTATCATCACGTCCATTAATTATAACGCTACCGTCTGTACTTAGTACTTCATATCCATTAATGATTTCAACGATCTCGTCTGTATCAACATTACGTATTTTACCTACAATGGGCATATGGTTATCTGAAACACTATTTACACGCCAATGGGTAGAGCCCGCTAAATATACGGGGATAGCATCTGCTGTAGAAAATATGCGCTGGCTATTTTGTGTAATAAAATTGCTGCCAAAATATAGATTGAGGTTGTTTTGTACCCCGAGTTCATTAATAAATAGAGTAGTTTCTCTTCTTCGTCCCGTTGCATCGGTTACTCTAAACACATAACGACCTGTTTGGCTAAAAAACTGGCCATCGTTTGCATCTTGAAAATGAGTGCCATTGCGTGAAAACTGAACACGATATGAAAGGTTGCCAATAGTGTTTAACCTAAAGCCATTATTTGAAGCGTGTCCATCTCTAATGGTTCCAAATTGCTCAAGTGCTTGTGTCATCTGAGCATTAAGGCCCGCTTCGTCATCATCTAAACCTGTTGATACAAAAGCATTAGTAAAAATAACCTCTCCACTTCCATTTGACAAAAAGAAAGTAGATACCTCAATAACATTGATGAATCTAGTAACTCTTGTATTTTGTCGTATGCCAACCCAGCCAAGCGGGTTATCTCTACGTACTCTTTCATAAGTTTGAAAACTTAATTCGTAAGCTAGAGCCACTCTTAAGAAAACGCCTCTATTGATGTCTGCTCCGCTAGGAACATAAATCACCAACCTATCGCTACCGTCCTCTTCAAGACCTTGAAATCTGTACGGAGGAAAGTGGTGCATAAAATTGGTTGTTCTAAACCCCTGAAACATCGAGCCGCTTGAAAGAGGATTCTCCCAATCCCAATCCGTTCCATTAAACGATTTTTCAACCGTTAGTGCGCCATGCCCAACAACTCCCGTTCTAACTTCGTTAACCATGCCGTGATGCGTATCATAAGACACGTTAAAAAGTTCGTTTGCATTGCCATNAAAATTAGGCAAATTTGTAATTCTATCAAAATTATAAGCAAGCTTAATCTCAACAGAGTTTCCCTCTCCAGCCTGTCCAGCAATAACGGCATAGGAATTAACACCATTATGCACACCAGAAACAACTTGACCGCCCTCACCTAGGACATCCACTGAAATGGTTGCCATTTGACGACCTAATGGATGAATGGGTGCAGNTCTATGCCCACGAATGTTATAACTTGTATTGTCAGGCAATACAAAAGTTCTTGTAGNTACTGGCTGACTNTATCCAAGNGTGATGCTGGTATTGACANCATGTACTTGTTGCATACTAGNATGCCCNAGNANCANTGCCATTGCTACAACNGCAAATAACGCTACAAATAACACGCTTAATAGTCTTGATTTTGTTTTTGTCATCTATATTTTATCTCCTCTGGGTAAACCCATAATTGCCACTCGGGCAATTTTTTGTAAAACTTGTCTTCTTACATAATTTCTTTTAAGAAAGCCTTTTTGTCTACTCTAAATAAAATTTTTTATCAAAAATAATTTTTTATTTTTTTGATACACTAAAAAAGAATCTCTTTGCGTAGAGATTCTTTTTTAGCGTATCGTAATTGACAATATGTATATTGTATTAGATTACTTTTACAATGTATCCTACAAGAAAAACGCAAGTATGCCGTAGGCTACAAGAGATAGTCCTGCTACGATAGGCCCTACGATGGGCGGTAGACGGCGCAGGTGCTTGGCTAAAAAGAAAGTGGCGGTGGCGTAAGCAAAGTGTGCCAAACCTACCGTTAAAGGGATAAAAACGGTTGAAACTTCTAGCACTAACGTTAGCCCAATGGTGATAAACATTGCTTCTATGCTCATAAAAATGCCTGTTAATAGCGTTTCTTTAGATAAAAACTTTTGTTTTTTATCGGTTATAGTGCAACATGCCGCCATCACTTCTGCGCCACTCTGCACTGCTTTTTGCATGCATATTGCCCGTTTTTTTGCACGTCGCTGTTCCATAATAAAATAACTAACAATAGTCCATATGCCCAGTAGGATAAAAGTTATACCTATTACAATATCTAACTCTATATCTACCCTCTCGCCTATCCATATCCCTAATAGATAGCCTAATAAGCATAATCCAATCAAAAATGCATTTATCACTAGCACGTGCCAATACTTACATTTTTTCTGCGAGCCTAGCGATACACCTATAAAAAGTGCGTCTACAGAAACCAATAAACCTGATAAAATTGCAATCCACATACTATACAGGCTATTCATTAAAGTTGCCAACTGTTACATTTTAATACATATTTTAAGTATATTTTTTTATGAAGAGAAAAAAAATAATAGCCGCACTTTTAAAAAGTACGGCTATTTTAAGCGGGCAGATTACGTTAAGCCCAAAATAAAGTTTTGTGAATACATAAGGCTATTAACTATTACCTGCTTCTACTTGCGATACGAATAAACAAGCGCAAGAACTCCATGTATAACCAAATAAGCGTTATCAGCAAACTAAAAGATGCTACCCATTCAAAGCGTTTATCTAAACCTGCTTCTACAATTTGTGTCATACGGCTTAAATCAAACAGTATCATAAGTGACGCCAAAATTACCATAACTACATTGATACCAATGGCCAAAAAATTATTGCCAAAAAACAAATCCCAAAAACGATTTCCTGGTGCAATCAGTGCAACCATAAATAAAATAAGGTTTACAAATAAGACGCCTAAAAGAGCCGAGAGCATAAATTTTCTAAAAGCAGAACCTACTCTAATGACTCCTGTAGAATACAGCACCATCATGATACCAAATACGCCTATGGTAGCCAAAAGTGCTGCAAAAACTTCGCCGCCAAAACCAGCCATGGTTACCATTAGTGCCGTAAAACCCATTACAAAACCTTGCAGAACGGCATAAATACTACCTGCAACAGCGGTGGCATTAGGATTAAATATCGCAATCATGGATGCGACTAATGACCCGATAACACTGCCCACCAAAAGCCCTATAATGAGATTTGAGTGAGTATACATTATGTCGGCCACTAAATAAAGCCCTAAAAAAGAGCCTGCCGCCGCCACAAAGGTTAACAACACAAAATAGATACTCTTTTTAGCAATACCACCATAGGTAGAACGCTCTAGCAGTGCTTCGCTGTCGCACATAGAATGAACACGCCTTAAGGCTGGATTTCCGTTTCTAATCATATCATGTTTCTCCTTGTTTTTTTACATTTACAGAAAACTGTGATGTATATCAATTAGGGGTTACTTAATATCTAATAGTATGCCCACAAGATAAAAAAGATAACATCGAGAGTAGCAAAAAATATTCTTGCCCTTAGCATACCATATACAAAATGTAATGTCAAACATTTTTAATGTGTGGGTGCATAAAAATAATAAACACTATTTTTAGCCTTCTTTTAAATCGCACACTTTTTCTATAATTTCGTCCACAATAACTTTGGGCATTTTTCCGTCCGTTATAATCTTAAATTCGGCAGCTTGAGTGTACAAATCTTTTCTTCCTTTATACAACTCTTCTATCGCATACACCGTCATAGACTGCAGTAGCGGGCGGCTTTTGCTGTGTCGTATTCTTGCAAAAATCGTATACACATTTGCGCACAATTGCACAACCACGCAACCCTTTTTAAGTGCCTCTATGTTTTCTTGCCGCACCACTACACCGCCGCCTGTAGCAATCAGCAAACCACTTCTTGCGGCAGCTTTTGCAAGCAAGGCAGACTCTCGTTGCCTAAATACTTCTTCCCCCAACGTTTCAAACGTTTCAGAAATGGTGGTGGCATATTTGCGCTCGTACAATACATCGGTGTCACAAAAAGTTAAACCCAGCTGTTTTGCCAATATTTTACCTACCGTAGATTTAAAGCAACCTGGCATACCTATTAACGCTATACTTTTTTGAGGTTGCTTTAACACGTAAGATACTTTTTCTTTTTTTACGTGCTCTTTTTCTGTTATTTTTTTAGACATTACCCTTGCTTCCTTGTAACTTTTTTGCCNCATACACCAACGCTAGGCTATAACTATCCGCTCCAAAACCGCTGATAATGCCGTNGCAATTACTGCTTAACATACTTACATGCCTAAACTCTTCCCTTGCCATAATNTTGCTTAAATGCACCTCTACCTTAATACAAGTGCTATCTTTTAAGGCATCGCCTAGTGCGATAGAATAATGCGTATACGCCCCTGCGTTGATAATNATGGCATCNCCCTCAAAATCCTGAATAGCACCTACCAATTCGCCTTCTATATTAGATTGAAAAAACGTTACGGATAAGCCCAAAAGGTTACCNTCTTGCGCCAACGCTTTATTGATTTCGTCTAACGTTTGCACNCCGTAAAATCCTTTATCTCGCTTACCTAATTTATTTAAATTAGGGCCATTAATTATTAAGACTTTCATAAATTATATTCAACTCCTTTGCATGGGCGCACAGTGNATATCTATATACACTTTATCTTACTNTATAATATACGTAGAAAAATGTCAAATAAAAAAGAATGAACCGCAATATTTTTCTTGTCGAAACCTAAACTACATGTTATACTACTGTCATTATGAAAAAAAGAACAGTACCTTCTAGACTTTATTTAACGCAAAACGAAATGCCCACGCAATGGCTTAACGTACGTGCTGTTATGAAAAACAAACCCGAACCTATGCTTAACCCAGCCACACAAAAGCCTATGACGCATGCAGAATTGTCGTCCGTTTTTTGTGACGAAGCAATCCGCCAAGAATTAGATAATACCACCCAATGGATTGATATCCCTGAAGAAGTTGTGCGCTATTACCATATGTTTCGCCCCTCTCCCTTGTGTCGTGCATACGAGTTAGAAGCCGCTTTGGATACGCCCGCAAAAATATATTATAAGTTTGAGGGCAACAATACCTCAGGTAGCCATAAGCTTAACTCTGCCGCTCCACAAGCCTTCTATGCCAAAAAGCAAGGCTTAAAGGGTGTCACTACCGAAACAGGCGCAGGGCAATGGGGTACCGCACTTAGCATGGCGTGTGCGCATTTTAACCTAGACCTTAATGTATTTATGGTTAAGGTTTCTGCCCAACAAAAGCCTTATCGCAAAGCCGTGATGGAAACTTACGGCGCAAGCGTTACGCCTAGCCCCTCTGATACTACCTCAGTGGGCAGAAGTATTTTAAAAGACCACCCCAATACAGGCGGAAGCTTGGGTTGTGCAATATCCGAGGCGATAGAAGTTGCCACCAAAGCCAACGGGGCGTATCGCTATACCTTAGGTTCTGTGCTTAACCATGTATTGTTGCACCAATCGATTGTTGGGGTAGAAGCTAAAATTGCTATGGATAAATTAGGCGAATATCCTGATATTGTAGTTGGTTGTGCGGGTGGCGGTAGCAACCTAGGCGGCATAATGTCGCCGTACATAGAGGATAAAATAAACGGTAAAAAGATTCAACTATTAGGTGTAGAACCTGCCAATTGCCCTACTCTTACACAAGGTAAAATGACGTACGATTTTGGCGATACGGGCAAAACTACTCCCATGATTAAAATGTACACGTTAGGTAGCGATTTTATACCCCCTGCCGACCATGCGGGCGGTTTGCGCTATCATGGCATGTCGCCTATCATCTCTAAATTGTACGAAGATAAAATTATGGACGCTATTGCCGTAGACGAAAAAAGCATATTTGCCTCTGCTAGACTATTTGCCAAATGTGAAACCATTCTACCCGCCCCTGAATCTGCCCATGCCATTCATGCCGCTATTTTAGAAGCAGAAAAATGCAAAGCAACAGGCGAAGCAAAAACGATTCTATTCTGTTTATCAGGCACTGGCTATTTTGATTTGGCCGCCTATATGAAAAAGTAGAAAAGAAATTATCATGGAAATGACAACACTGCCAAAATAGTCGCCACTCCCTTGCAACTTGAAACCTAGGGATTTCCGTAGGCATTGTTTAAAGTATACTGAAAACCAGTAGGCGAAATAGTGAACTGCACCCAAAAAGCTGGACATATGGTGAAAACTATGTTAAATTTTTAAGATGATATAGCAATATTTGCAATTAATTTTTAACCCACCTGTAGGGGTGGTAGCCCTCTGCGACCCCTAGCCAAACTATCACGGCTTGGATATTTCTTAATATTATTTTGTAATTACAAATAATTCAGTATGTTTTGAACAACGCCATTCCCGTAGGGGTCGCAGTCCCCTGCGACCCGCACAAAATTGGATAATGCTAAATATCAATGACTATCTTTATTTCAAACACGCTTATCATCATAAAAATACAATAGAGTTTCTCTCTCACCTGTAGGGGTCGCACTCGGGGTGCGACCCGCAATTGCAAGTGCTGTTATCGTCATAAAATTTAACACTGCCAAAATTGTGCGGGTCGCAGAGGACTGCGACCCCTACAAGATTATCAAGATTGTCAAGATTATTACGTAAATTGCCTGTTGGATTATTACCACCCTGTGCAAAATAGATATTTCTTTTTAAGATTTATAGTAAGTTTTACAAACAACTATCAGTTTATAAAAAAGCTCCTTGATTGTAAAAAATCAAAGAGCTTTTTTATGTTGAAACGTCTATCCAATATATATTGTGTTACAAATCTATCCAATATAATTAGATAATTCTATGTAATCTAACAGTTTGCCGTCTTTGGCTACACGCATATTGCCTGCACTAATTTCATCGATAAGCGCAACTTTACCGTCTACCAAACCTGTTTCTACTTTAATATCAATAAGGGTTAAACCTCTTGTGCTTAAATCGTCTTTAACAATTTGGCATACTTTTTTAACCAATTTTTCAGTGTCCGCCAAATTTTTAGCCGTTGCAATGCCTAACTCTGCCAAAATTTCGGGTGTTGCAGGAGGGTCATTACGCATATCGTCTTTTAAAGTAATTTCGTATACGGCATTTAAAGCCTGTCCTTCGGTGACAAAAGCACCAAAACGGCGCACAAAGCTGCCTGCCGCTTGATAACGCACCACAAACTCTAAACCACTGCCAAACATCACTGCAGGACGCACTACCATCTCACTATTAGCGATGTCGCTAGATACAAAGTGTGTGTTAAGCTTAGCTTTTTTTAACAACTCAAAATAATAGGTTGTCATTTTAAGTGCGGCATTGCCTACACCCTCTTTGGTACCCACCACATCGTTGCCGCCAGGGTCAGATTCTCCGCTAGAAGCATGACCCGTTACGGTGTCTTTAAACTTTAGAAGGATATTTCCATCTTGCAGTGTGTAAACGTCTTTAGTTTTTCCGTGTCTAAGTAGTTTCATAATACCTATAGTATAAAGCATTAAAAAAAGTTTTGACAAGCGATTTTTGCCCTATTTTAAAAGTAGATTGAATTTTTTTGAGAAATCTATCGGAGAAGTTTAATCCGTGTGATTTTGTGCGTCTTGCAAGGGACATTGCTTGAAATGCATTGAATAACTTTATAATGAAAAAATAATATCAAAGAACTTTCAAGCTGTGATAGTTTGATTGCGGGTCGCAGAGGACCCCCGACCCCCACAGGAGGGTAAAAATTAATTGCAATATGATATAACAATCTTATGGGGGTTATACTATGGGTGTGGGAAAATGCAATGAAATTTTGTAGGGGTTGCACTCCTGTGCGACCCGCACTATATCTAAAATCATCATGAAAATGGCAAAACCACACATATCTAAAAATCATCATGAAATTTAATACCGTTATATTTCTATTTTGCCTACAACGCCTACAGGGCTTTTAATATACTTTAAACAATAAAGTATATTAAAAGCTGTTCCGCATGGGGTAAAAAAACTTTTCTGCATTGGTATAAAAGATACGCTGAATATCGCTATGTTTAAAGCCTCGTTTTACTAATGCCTCATAAAGATTTTCAAATTCTTTATAGTTATTTAAGTCTACCAAAGGCTCTGCACCGTTAAAGTCTGTACCGATACACAAACCCTCTATAGAAAATTTTTGTACAAATGTATCAATTTGAATAGCAAAGTGACTGCACGTCCCTTTTGTGTTTTCTACACCCATAAAGTCGGCAACAGGCGTTAAGCCTATGATACCGCCCTTAGATAGAATATGCTTAATTTGCGTATCCGATAGGTTGCGTGCGTGATTGTGGATAGATTGCATACAAGTATGCGAATTGAGGATTTTTTCTGCCTTGTCTAGCACGGCATAAAAACTTTTTTCGTTTAAGTGGGCGGTATCTATCGGTATGCCGCTAGTGTTTAATGCATCCATTACAGACTCTCCCCAAGAAGTTAAAGTGGTATCTGCGTATGAGCCGCCTGCTAAACTATTTTCTTGATTCCATGTAAGTGAAGCGTAGCACAATGGCAAAGCACAAATTTCAGCTAAATCTTCTGCTGTTTCAACAAAACCTAAATCTTCTATCGCATACAGACGATTTGTTTGCAATGGAAATTTTTTTAAATAGCGGTTTATGTACGACAAAGGTTTTTCTAATCTCGTTGTCCAAAAAACAGATACAACCGAATGATTTGTAAATGTTTGGTACGCCGATTGTAGCGTACTTAAAAAAGCTCTGTTAGACGCAAAAAAGGTATACTCTCTTTTGTGGTATACCTCTTCTATGCTGTGGCTTAAGGTAGGCAAATCGTTGTGTAAGTCAAAAACTTTCATACTTTATACGTATGCTAAAAAGTTAATGTCTATGATTAGTTTTAAGAGAGGCCTACATTTTAATGACGATTTCTATTTGCAAGTACGGTGAATTATCTATAAAATTTAATACTGCCCGTGTTAATACATGGTATTACTTTGTATCCAGCGCCGATAGTATACGGTTGTACACATAAATAAGTTGAGAGCCTGTGGCAGTTTTTTCTAACTCGTCCAGATTATAGTTGTATAGCAATAAAAATTCTTCCGCTGCAAGCTTACCCAGCTTTAATAGTTGAATCACCCATTTAGATTTCTTTAAATAAGCAACAAACTCGATGTTTTCTTGCAAGGCAATTGAGCAAGCGTTGACTACATGCCCAAAAAATTGCACATGATACTCAAACTCTTTACCCTTTGTTGCGCCGCCTAATGTTTTTGCCATGGATTTTTTTACGTTGTTAAAATACAAGTGAGTCATATCTGATACTTGTTTGTAAAAGTCGTCTAATAACTTAACGGTTGTCTTTTTATTTTCGTCGTATAATTCATGCAAAAAAGCATCTAAATACGGTGTAAAGGCAGATTGTTTTTCAAAAGTTGCACATTCTATCACAGGACGTCCAACGGGATTAAGATGGATTCTTGGATACAAAACCTCAAAGGAAAATTCTGCCGCTTGGGTTAGTAATGCTTTACGTATGGGGTCTTCCATTTTAATATATAAGTTTTTATACAAAGTATGATACGCTAAAAGGACACCTGTTTTACATTGACGCTTAATATGGCGTAGCACTTCACCTTTTACCGCTAAAAAGGCTGAGCGTTCACGCTTGTCTAAATTATTGTAATAGGTATCAAGCACACTTCTTGTATCGCTATTAAACATTTGTGTACCCGAAAAATCGGGTCGGTGCGATTCTATCGAAAAATCAGGCTTGACGCTTTGGGCAAAGTATAACAAATTGCCGTAAATTTTTTGCGTAGCATCAAAATCTTCATCGTTCGGCACACTGATACTTACATCCGAAACAGGATAACTCATGGTACTTTTTACACACGCTGCAATGGCTAGATTTACCAAGCCTAACACACTTTCCGCAATAGATGGGTCAAACACCAATAGCAATTCTTTATCTAAGCCTAAAAAAGAATTTACGTGCTTTGCCATAAGTATCAGTGCATGGCGCAAGTTGCGAGGCCCTTTTTGAGAATCTAATGCCTCTGCTATGCTATAAAATTCTTTTTGTAGCATAATAAAAACTTCATGTGCCGCCGCTAAAACGAAAGAAATCTTATATTTAACATCTACTTGCGCACTGTCTAGGCGCATAAGCGACAACTTAAGCAAGCGCATAAGGTTTAAGGGCTTATCGTACTCGGGGTTGGCTTCATTTTCATAAATATCACAAAGACCCGCATAGTAAAAAGACAAATAATGATTTTGGTTAAATTCTAGTGCCTTTTTAAACGCAACGCCTGCCTCGCCAAAATTGATATTATCAAAATGTTGTTTACCCGTCTCAAACGCTATATTGGCCTCTTGCATGTCAATAATAGAGTTTTTCATGCGGAGAAGCTCCATCGTTAAAGGGCCAGAGCATAATGGACAATCTGCCGAATCAAACACATCGCTAGGCAGAATGATATTTTTAGCACAATGTGGACATATTGCAAATAATGTAGACATGGGCTGTCGGTAAACCTCCAAAAGCAAAAAACATGCAAATTTTACGGGAATTTTTTTAGCACTCTAAGTGCCTTACTGCTAAAGTATAACAGGTTTTAAAAGCAATGTCAAGTGATTTTAGGCTAATTTAATTTAGAAATTAGGCACAAAGCCCAATTAGGTTTTAACTTAGGTTTTAACAAAAAATTTTTATTGGGGAAAAGCTAAATTTTACTGAGCATTTTGGCTATAGAAATTATAGATGCACCCTAAAATATAGCACTACCTATTGTTTAGTTTAATAAGGCTATAAAGCAACGTTAAAACCTAAAAAAACCTACTAAACAAAACTTGTACCCAATAAGACCATGACGACTGCTTTGTCTTTAGCTAAATGCGTACATGTAATTTAACTTTAATCTTGAGTAGATTTGTTATGAAATACTATTTGAATAGGTGTACCTGTAAAATCAACTGCCCTTCTAAAACAATTTTCTAGATAACGCTTGTATGAAAAATGCACCAAACTTTCATCGTTTACAAACACTACAAATTTGGGTGGATTTACCCTTGCTTGTGTAGCATAGTAAATTTTTAAGCGTCTGCCGTTTCGGGCAGGAGGCTCATTCATAGAGACTGCATCGGATAAAATATCGTTAAGTGTACCTGTAGAAATACGGCGGTTGGTATTCTCAAAAGAACTTTGGGCAACGGATAAAATCTTTTCGACACGCTTACCCGTAGTTGCCGATACATAAATAGATTTAAAGTAAGTCATAAATGCTAAATCACATTTTAAAATATCCTCAAACTTCTCAATGGTAAAACCGTCTTTTTCTACCGTGTCCCATTTATTCATAACTACTACGCTAGGCTTGCCCTCCTCGTGTACAAGCCCTGCAATACGCACGTCTTGCTCGGACAACTCTTCTTCTGCATTAAAGACAATAAGTACTACGTCGGCACGTTTAATAGCCGCTAAGGCTCGCAGAATGCCGTAACGCTCTACCGATTCATCTTCTATGCCTCGCTTACGTCGCATGCCTGCTGTATCGATAATTACATAATCTTTGCCGTTTAAACTAAAAGGTGTATCAACGGCATCTCGTGTAGTACCCGCAACATCTGATACAATAACCCTAGGGTAACCCAATATTTTATTAACTATACTAGACTTGCCTACATTCGGCTTGCCGATAACCGCAATGCGCAGCACGCCCTCTTGCGCCTCGTCCTCTTCTAACCTATCAAAATGTACGGTTACGGCGTCTAAAAGGTCGCCAATCCCCTTGCCTTGCTCGGCAGAAATCGCAAAAGGGTCACCTAAACCTAGCTGATAAAAATCGTATGTTAAATCACGCTCGTTATTGTCTAGCTTATTTACCGCCAATACAATGGGTTTATGGGTATTGCGCAAAATTTCTGCCACTGCATAATCTTCGGGCATGACACCCTCTTTGCCGTCCACCATAAAAAGCACCACGTCTGCCGTTTCTATAGCAGCGGTTGCTTGCTTTAAAATATCGCCACCAAATACGTCGTCGCTAGGTAAACCTATACCGCCCGTATCAATGATAGAAAAATGTTTGCCCACCCATTCGGCATCGGCATAAATGCGGTCTCGGGTAACCCCTGGAATATTTTTAACAATTGAAATACGTTTGCCGCACACCTTATTAAAAAATGTAGATTTGCCTACATTGGGTCTGCCAACAATCGCTACAAGCGGTTTTTTGCTCATGATACTAATCTCCTAACTATTTATCTTATGGTAAGTGGGCTATCTATACGTTTAGCCCTAAAATGGTGCGCACAAACGATTCTCCGTCAGAGCCTGTTGCAATTACAGGCACACTCAACTGCGCACTTAATTGCGGCACCGTCATGTTGTCTAAAAAATCTTCTGTGCCGTCTCTAAGCGTTACATCGGGCAAAAGTAGCGCATCGCCTAAGCGTTTATCTTTTAAAGCTGTGGCAATACACCCACCCGTCAAAAGTCCGCTGACGGTTACGCTAGAGCCAAAAAATAGGTTTTCTACCTCAAACACCTCTAACTTGATGTTAAATTGGCTAGAGAGTTGCGCCGCTTTTTGATTAATAAACGCATGGCTAGAGCTGGCGGTTGCAATGGAATAGTGCTTAATAGGCTTTAAGGAATCGGAAGGTTTTTTGGGCAATGCCAACTGTTTAAGCAATTTTTTATTGGCTTTATCTTCTAGGATATCCTCTAGGGTAAAATCAAAATCTTCTTCAAATTTGGCAAACAAACCTACGCCGTTTTCTATTTGGCAATAGCTTTCATAACTACAGCTAGCAGGCATAGCCTTGCCCGCTTTAATATAAAACTCGTCTGCCGCCCAAATAAAGCGTGAATCTTTTTGTGCCAAAAATTCGACTTGTAATTTTTCTACTATAGCAATGATTCGGCTTGCGTCGTCCGCTGTTACGGGCAACAAATGGCGGTTATGGTAGCGTGTTAACCCTACAGGCACTACCGCTAAACTTTCCGATATAAGGGCTAAGGCTCTTGCAGAGTTTTCTATATCTTCATTATAGCCTGGGCAATATACAATTTGCGTATGTAGTTTTATGCCGTTTGCGGCCAAATCTTGTAGCGTGGGCAAAATGGGTTTAGGGTTGTTAAAGCCCATCAATTTACCCCTCAAATTTGGGTCGGTACTGTGTACACTGATATACAAAGGCGATAATTTAAGACGCTTGATTCTATCAAGGTCTTGGTGGGTAACGTTACTAAGTGTGATGTAGCAACCATCCATAAAACTTAATCGGTAATCGTCGTCTTTTACACGCAACGTTGGGCGCAAGTCAGGATTTTTGGGCAAT
>JGI990J12352_1000116_pt1 | contig 18103 bp, 16 predicted proteins | sample Intmic4MA4BA4MSA_FD_12352 | JGI IMG/M metagenome (IMG submission 12352) | reverse complement strand
TTTTCGGTTAATATGGCATTCCAAATATCTATATAATTGGAAATACCATTTTACCTAGGATGTGAAAGACGATGACTTATTCAGACGTGATAATTAAAAGGATCAACGACTTGTGTGAGCAAAGAAATATTACGCTTAACAAATTATCTACTTTATCAGGAATTACTCAATCAACATTAAACAATATTATGCACGGTCATACACGAAATCCAAACCTACGAACTCTACATAAAATCGCAGTCGGATTAGAAATGCACTTATCAGAATTACTAGATTTTCCCGAAATAAATGACACAATTTTTGATGATGAATGAAAGTAATAAATTCGAGAGCGCATCTGCCTCCAATCTAAAAAACTCAAATAACATAAAAGAAGACACAATTTCGATTGAGTCTCCTAGTTGCCGTAAGGTAGTTTATCTTAATTAAGAATGCAAAAATCATCGCTACGTTTTTGTCGACAATTGGGATTTTTAGTGCAACAATTCCCCTTTTTTGTGCCTCTTTATGGCTAATAACCGCCACATCTGCTTCCCAGATACTTCGCAATGGTATCAGCTTTTTTCGTAACGCCATCATTACATCATCGCACCATTGCTCTTCAAACCATTCATTTTCAGAATTTTTTCCCATAACTAACAGAAAAATAATTTTACAGTTAGCGAATTTGCCACCTAAAACCCGTTCAAAATCCGCTTCAACGTACTTAGAGTTTGCTTTCATTCTTATTTTTTGCGCAATGATTAAATCTAGAGAATGATGAAATTTATCATACAATTCTTGGCAATTAGCTTCGATACTTTGCTTATTATCTGAGCACTTAGAATTAGGATGTGGGAAACTGCCCTTGGCTTCAATAAAATAAATACTGTTGCCTTTTTTGGAAATAAATTCGACTGTTTTCACCGATTTAGGCTTTAGCTTTTGGTAAAGTTCTGACTTTTCAATGGCCCATGATTGATATTTTCCATCAGCAGTGAACAATGGTGAAAAATCCATACCTGATTCTTCATACATCATCCTAACACCTTCTCAGTCGCTTTTTGGTACAAGAGAATCTTCTCGTTAATGATAGAATTTTCTTCTAGCATGGAAAATTTTTCATCCGTTTCGCACTTTACCCCATCGTCGGTTTTATGTAGTGAATGAAAAGCTATTTTATCGCTTTTTAACCCTAGAACTTCAATGTACTCTGCTAAAAAATTGTCATGTGTTGCTAGAAAAATTTGCACGCCATTTCGACCTAATTCTAAAATAATCTCTGCTAAAACAGGAATCAATTTCGGGTTAATATTAGCTTCTGGCTCATCCCACAATAAAATCGTTCCTTCAGTCAGGCTACCATTCATCAATAATTGCCAGAGTAATCCAAATTTTTTGACCCCTTCAGTCTCAATATCAAAAGGGATTTTCTCACCATCCTCCTTCTGAATAAAAAAGCATTCTTTTTCTATCACAATCTTGCCGCCCATAATCTTCTCAAGTTTTGGCACGATGTTGTATGCAATTTCAGGAGTTTTATCCAATTTCCAAGCGGACGCTTTATTAATGATATCAATTAAAGTTCTATCAAAAGGCATATGATTACCATGATTGGCCTTCATCGCAGGTAGCCCTTGGGCATGGGTTAACATATCCTTAGCTGGGATAAAGACGATATTTTTTGCCATTTTTTCTAGCTGTTCTAAAGGACCATCATAAACAAACATTTCCCACCACTCAGTCAAATACTGTTCACCTTGTATCCCGCAGTAAACACCCGATGGGCCCTCTAGAACAATTCTTGAATCTTGTACATTAGCACTTACGCCCGCCGGATGCACCGTCGCATCATTGAATAAATATGATACTTCTTTTCCATCATGCAAAAAATAAAACTGGGCGCTAGGATAATCAGCATCTCTTCTAAACAAAATCAGCTCGCTACTTGATTTTGCTCCAAAAAACGATCCCAATCGGATATCTTGCTTCATTAACACTTGCACGATTGCATAAATAAATTTCAATAATTGCGTTTTTCCTGTGCCATTTTCGCCAATAAAGATATTAACAGCTGCATCGATATCAATCGTTAAATCATTAAAAACCGTGAAATCTCTAACCTTGATTTTAGTTATTGCCATTTTTTCACCCTCTATCAAATTTCGCATTATGCAGTGGTGCAACAGCGCCTGCTTGCGAGTATCGCAATATAAACACCTCAAAACGAAGCGCCAACATCGCCTTAGATAATTTTGTTACTTTAAATCTGCGGTTTTAAACTCGCTATACCCTTCATAGTAATAACTTGCGTCGATTCCTTTCATGAACGATTCTCTACTTAAGTCGTCTGTAAGGGCATTTTTAAGCAAGTGTTTAATTTCGATATCTTTGATTGGTGAGCGTTTCGTTGCCCCGAGGTAATCGTCTTTATCAATCACATTCCAATCGACAATTTGCCCCATTTCTTTCTTGAAAGCCATATCTAACCAAATACGCATAGCCCGACCATTGCCTTCGCGAAATGGGTGTGCAATATTCATTTCAACGTATTTTTCAACAACTTCATCAAAATTACTCTGTGGCATTTTATCAACATGCCTTAATGCGTGTTCAAGATACATAACAGGCGCAAAGCGAAAGTCATCTTTTGCGATGTTAACATCACGAATCATACCAGCGAACTCGTAAATGTCTTCAAAAAGTGTGCGATGGATTTCAGACAGCCCTTTATAAGTTCCCGCTTCTAGTTGGTCGAGCACTCCTGAATCAAATAACCACTTAGCTTTTAATTTAGTAATCCGCTCTTCCTCACGATCCAGTTCCCGCTGTGTCGTTAGCTTTAGTTTGTTTTTTAGCATAGCTACTTGACTCCCTTAATTTGCTTTAAAAACGTCGATATTCTTGATAACATATTCAAAACCAGAAGCAACAGTAGCAATTGTCATCGAATAAATCAAGAACAGGTTTACGCCTGTTGGTTCCGGGTGGAGCAATAAGGCAATGACTGTTAAAAATTGCAAAACCGTTTTAAACTTTCCTGACCAACCGGCGGCAATTACAACTCCAGTAGAAGCAGCGGTCATTCTTAAACCGCTCACCACAAATTCCCTAGCTAAAATTAAAAATACAATCCAACCAGAAAGCACACCTTGGTCAACAAAAATCAAAAAAGCGGCGGTCGTTAACATTTTATCAGCAAGCGGATCCATAAACTTGCCAAAATCACTAATTAGCTGCAACCGACGCGCAAGATAACCGTCTAACCAATCAGTCGTCGCTGCAACAACAAAGATCACAAAAGCAACAAAATTTGCATAAGTAGTCGCAAAACCAGCAACTTGCAAAGGCACAGCCAGCGCCTCAAGATAAAAACACAGGAGAAAAAATGGCACCAAAATAATTCTTAAAATGGTTAACTTATTTGCTATATTCATCCAAATTCCCCTTACCTTGCCCGATTAACATCAAAAATGAAATTTTGGGCGCCAACAATTCCCTCAATGAAATCGACAGCTTCACCATTAATCGTCATATAACTAACTTCATGCACCGCACCAAGTCGAAAATTAAAAATCGCATCATCAGTCAACTCAACAACTTCCTCAAAAACACCGCTCACCACAGTATTCAAATCCGTGTGACCAATCGTGCCACCAATCCATGAATCACCAGCAAATTCGATTCGCAAAACAATCTCGTCGCGTGAAGTTGTAATCGCAAATGATTGAGTTTCACCGAAATGCTCAACAAACTCAACAGTCGTATCCGCAACAACCTCCTCATTCAGACCAGCTTCATCATCAATCTCATCATCATCGTCACCCGCGTCTTCGTCCTCTGAATTNCCGANATTAATTTCATNCGGAACCACAATCGATGGCAAAGTTGGCGGATCATCTTGACTTGGCTCGTAACGCCTCAAATCTCGAATAATAATAACTATAAAGAAGACAAAAACCGTTAAAATAAATAACAGCAGCAAACTAATCAACACCTTATTCATTTTTTTTGACTTTAAATAAGCTGGTTGCGACGTCTTGCTCGTTGTTATCACCGGACTAGCATTAGAGCTGGCAATTTTTTTAGGAGCCTTGGTTACCGTTTTTTGCGTTTTGGGAGCTTGTTGCTTGCTGGTTGCCTCACTTGCTGATAAATTTGTTGCTGCTTGCTGTTCATTATAAGCATATAATTTTTCCAAACTAACATCAAGCGACTGTGTATAGCGTTTTAAATAAATTTTCAAATAAAACTTGTCGAACTTCAGAAAATTCCCTTCTTCAATTGATTTTAAGTGTGTAACTGGAACCTGGCTGAGGCTAGATAACTCTTCAAGTGTCAAGTTTTGTTCAAGCCTTAAAGCTTGTAAGCAGTTTGCAATTTGTAAATTACGACTTTCGTTTGAAAAATCCACGCTTTTGCACCTCCTAAGTAAGATGTTTTAACAATATTAAGCATAAATGGTATTCTGTAAGCCATGTTTTGTACTTGCCTATAGATGCCGCCATAGACAAGCGGTAATTATCTGTCTGTGATTTTTTTAAAATCACCCTCTATCTACATTCAAGTTCTGTGATAGAAGTGCCCCTACCAAATTTGGGTTTCTCACTCGCGGGGTTTACCCGTTCCACACTTTTAGTTTCCCAAAAGGATCGTCACTGTGGCACTTTTATAGATAGCTCAACCATACTCATCTATTTGTGAGGTTAGGCCTTCTATCTGCCGTCAACTAAGCAGCTGCCCTAGCTTATTGTTTTGCTAGGCACGAACACTACAATCATCTCAGATTGTGTGAGCATGGACTTTCCTCAACTAGTTTTCATTGGCGTTATTTGCAAATTTTGCAAAAAATTCAACTCAAAAAAGCTGCAATTACCCAAATACCATCATGATATTATCCCAAATTTATGAGCCATTGTCAATTATTTTGTGCATTTTGATTAAAAAGTTGCATATATATTTTGCTTTTTCTTGAATTTTTTGATAAAATATATATTATGATAAAATATCCATACAAAAAAAATATTCAATCGTCGCTTCCAAGTCATGCCGAAAATGGACAAAAAGATGTTAATTTTGGCAAACGAGGCATGACGTTCGAAGCGCAGATTGAAAAAGTTAATAAATATTACTTAGCATCAAACTTTGCTGTAATCCATAAAAAGCCAACCCCAATTCAGATTGTTAAGGTTGATTACCCAAAAAGGACGCAAGCAACGATTACCCAAGCTTATTTTAAAACGCCGTCGACAACGGATTTTAATGGAGTTTATAAGGGGGTTTATATTGATTTTGAAGCAAAAGAAACAACAAACAAGGGATCATTTCCGCTTGTTAATCTTCACGCACACCAAGTAAGGCATATTATTGCCGTTACCAAACAAAAAGGCGTAGCATTTTTATTGGTGAAATTCTCGGCATTTGACGAAGTCTACTTGTTACCAGCTACTATTTTAAATAAATTTTGGCAAGAATACGAAAAAGGAATGAGAAAATCGATTAAACGCGCCGAATTTATTGTTAGCGGGCTGTTAGTGCCAAACAACACCTACCCAAGCGTGGATTATTTAAAAATTATTGACCAGTTGTTAGAAAATGAAAATCTTAAACTAAAGGATGGTTGTTAAAATGGAAAAACTAGGTAGTACAAAAACCAAAGGTGGGAATTTTGCAGATACGCTAAAATTGGCTTTAAGGACGTTGCTTTTTTGCGCATTAGTCGCAGTCGCAGCCGGTCTTACAATTTTGGGACTGCAAGTTCATGCAATGTTAGAACAAACGCCAACACTTGATACAAGCCGCATCTTTCAAGCAAACTCAACAATTGTGTTTGACCGACACGACAACCCGATATATGAATCGGGCATTCAACGAAGTGAGTGGGTACAATTTAGCGAGATTGCGCCAGTTATGATTGATGCGATTTTAGCAATCGAAGATGCACGTTTTTTTGAGCACTACGGCGTCGATTGGTCACGGACCCTTGTCGCTGTTATGTATACCGTACAAAACGTCGTTACTGGCGTTGATAGCATTCAAGGTGGCTCAACAATTACCCAACAGTTAATAAATATGACCCACCTGCTAACCGAAAGCGGTGATCGCGAAGTGACAATTGAGCGGAAAGTTCAAGAAATTTTCTTATCAATTCAACTTGAACGGGAATTTTCAAAAGAACAAATCTTGGAAGCTTATCTAAATTTTGCCCCGTTTGGCGGGAGGATCTTTGGCATTCAAGCTGCTTCTGAATTTTACTTCGGCGTAAATGCTAGCGAGTTAACACTATCACAAGCTGCGACGCTTGCCGGCATTGTGCAGCTTCCAAACGCACATCGCCCCGACTGGTTTGCCCAAAACACGCAAGCTAGACGTGATGTCGTCTTAGACATGATGGTTCGGCATGGCTTTATCACCCAAGAACTTAGTGATTTAGCCGCCGCCGAACCAATCACCGATTTATTAGTGTACAGCGAGGTTATTTTGGACCAAAATCATCGCTATCGCCCGTTTATTGATCGCGTACTAGAAGAAGCCTATACGCGCTTTGGCATTAATCCAACAGGAGGGTACGAAATTTTTACAACCCTTGATCCTGATACCCAAAGCTTTGTTTACGATTTGCTAACGACTGATGAGCATTACTGGTGGCCAAATGAAGAAATTCAAACGGCAATCGCGATGATTGAAAATGATGGTCGCGTTCGCGCACTTGGTGGTCGTGAAATGCTACGAACCGAAAACGTTCAACGTGGCTTTATTCTAGCAGCGGATGGCTTGCGCTCACCTGGTTCGGTATCAAAGCCAATTTGGGCATATGGTCCAGCAATTGAGTATTTAGACTGGGGCACTGGAACAATGATTAACGATGAGCTGTTTGCTTTTGGTGGCGGCGCTGGTCCAATTGTTAGAAACTGGAATAATCAGTATAATGGTCGAATGAGTGTTGATCATGCGATGTATGTATCGTGGAATATCCCCGCTGTTAAAGCATTTAATGCGGTTGTTGAAGCTCATGGCATTGAACGCATGACGGAATTTGTTAACAACCTCGGCATTCCGGCTCTCGGTGATTACGGCTTTACTGAGGCCTATGCTATTGGTGGGATGACTCATGGTGTTTCTGCATTACAAATGGCGGGGGCGTACGCAGCTTTTGCCAACGAAGGTGTTTTCAATGAACCATTTACAATTGAAAGAATCATCGCTCCAGATGGAAGCATTCTTTATGGTGATTCAGATCCGGTGCGTGTCATGAGTGAAGCCACAGCTTACATGGTGACTGACACCCTTCGTAATGTGATTACCCAACCACAAGGTACAGGAAGAATGATTGGCGACTTAGCTCCTGGGCAATGGCTAGCAGGCAAAACCGGAACAACCAATTTTGATGATGCTTTGCAAAGCCGCTTTAATTTCCCGATGGGCGCTGTTCCTGAAGTTTGGTTTGCCGGCTTTTCGATGGACTACACGATTGCTATTTGGACCGGTTATGAACACATTAACGATGGGAACTTCGTTGACATCCCCCAGCAAGAAATTCCAAGGCGCTTGTTTGCGATCCTGATGAACCAGTTTAATACCGCTGGTGATCGCCGGCCAACAAGACCAGCAACCGTTGTGTCAGCAAACGTTGAATGGCAAAGTGGTTCACGCGATGGCGAGGCTTGCTTCCCATCCGCAAACACACCACAATCATTTATCCGAACCGGCTTATTTCATGCTCATGCCCAACCAACTTGCACCTCAAATCGATTTTCTGCGCCATCAGCACCAACAAATTTTGCCGCAACAAGTGGTAGCGGCTCAACCTTGAATTTCACTTGGGATCATATCGATAACTTACCAATGACACGCAGTCAAGCTGTCGCTGCGCGGGATCAGGCACGCTGGATGACTCATGGACAATCACACATTACCCAAGCTTTGCTTAACTTAAATCCTAGCGAAGCGGAGGCGGTGATGATTATCGATCAAATTGATGCAATTGGTGAAACGGAATATGTTGTGATTGCGACGCTAGCAGGCGGAGGCAGTCGCGAACTTGCCACAACTACAGATGATTCTCTTTCGTACACTTTATCCTCAAACGACTTACGAACAATTGAATCATTTCACGTCATCGCCAGATTTTCCAATAGCGGGATGAGTAGTGGCGCGTCTAATTCGGTAGCCAACGCCAATTTAGTCGATGCGTCAGAGTTTGAAATTGCAATTCCAAACATGACAGGTTGGGGAATAGCGCAAGCCGTTGAGTGGGCAAATTTAAATGACGTAGCGTTTTCGTGGGCAGATGAACACTCAGACACAATTGCCAGAGACTTAATCATTACCACCAACCCAACGGGAACTATGCAAATTGATGATGTGCTAATCATTGTCGTTTCGCTAGGACCGCCAGATCAATTTCCAGAAATTCCAGGCTTTCCAAACCCCGAAGATCCCGATGGACCAGAAGAACCAAATCACCCTGGCGAGGGCGAGGACCCTGACAATTCAAACCTGCAAGCCTCCAGTCCAAATCTAATAATCGCCATTTTAGAGCGCTTTAGGCAAATAATTAGCTAACGAGCGCAGCCTTAGTAAAAAAAACCACCCCATTAATAAAAATTCATCGTACCCAAATTACGGGACGACAGAGGAGTAAACTAAAATGAAAAATAATCAACAGCAAATCAAAATTGTACTTTTAATCGCGGTTTTTATCAGCATTCAAATTGTAATGATGTTAATCCCCTTCCTAGGCTTTATCCCGTTTGGCGCCATCAATATCACGACCTTGCACATTCCGACCATTTTAGCGGGAATTTTGCTTGGTGTTCGTGGTGGCGCCATTGTTGGCGCAACTTTTGGCGCCATGAGCATGATTAATGCCACAATTAATCCGGGATTACTCTCCTTTATGTTTTCACCGTTTGCGCCGACTCCAGTTGGCTTTAATGCCAACCCTTTAAGCCTAGTCGTTGCCTTTTTACCAAGAATCCTCCTGGGAGTTTTGGCGGCCTTGCTTTATCAATTTATCAAAAATAAACGCTGGAAATTGCCAATTGCTACGACAATCGCAGCGACAGTTGCAGCATCACTACATACAATCATGGTTCTTAGCTTATGGATCATCATCTTTACCAGACCGCTAGCAACTGCCCTTGGCGTCGACGGGCTGGCAGGCGTGTTACTGTTTACAGGTGGAATTATTATCAATAATGCTATCTTTGAAGTAATCCTTGCCGGCGTGCTCGTGACGACACTCGCTCGCGTGCTTGAGCCAATAATTAAGAAGATGGTGAATTAAGATGAATAAAAAAATAATTGTTTTAGGGGTAACCGGTGGCATTGCCGCTTACAAGAGCGCCCAACTTGCCAGTAACTTATCAAAGTCGGGTTATGATGTTCACGTAATTATGACAGAAAATGCTACCGAATTTATCACCCCTTTGACATTTGAAGTTCTAACAAATAACAAAGTTATCGTTGATACTTTTGATCGCCAATTTGACTACAATGTAAATCATGTCGCCCTTGCAAAAAAAGCGAACTTGTTTGTCGTCGCCCCAGCAACCGCAAACATTATTGCTAAATTTGCCCAAGGCATTGCTGATGATATGCTAACAACCAGTTATCTAGCGTTTATATGCCCTGTCTTAGTTGCCCCAGCAATGAACAGCGCGATGCTAAATCACCCTGCTACAAAACGAAATATCGCGACTATGCGTGCTGATGGTGTCAACTTTATTGAACCCGAGACGGGCTATTTAGCTTGTGGTGATGTTGGCAGTGGTCGCCTTGCTGAGGTTGCTAACATCGAAGCCGAAATTGCTAACTTATTAGCAACTAGTCAAAATTTATCAGGGAAAAAAGTAGTAATCACGGCGGGGCCAACGCTCGAAGCGCTTGATCCTGTGCGATTTATCAGTAATCATTCTAGCGGCAAGATGGGCTATGCGCTCGCTCTGGCTGCTAGAAACCAAGGTGCTGATGTTATTTTGATTAGCGGGCCGACTAATTTGCAAATTCCGTCCCATGTAAAAGCGATTCAGGTAACATCCGCCGCCGAAATGTATGAAGCCTCGCTGAATCAGCTAGATTATGATTTCTTTATTGCGGCGGCAGCGGTATCTGATTACCGCCCAACAATAGTAGCAAATCAGAAGCTTAAAAAAGCGGATTTAGCGACCAGCTGGCAAATTGACTTAACAGAGAATGTTGACGTTGTTAAAGCGGTTGCTAAAAATAAGCTTCCATCGCAAAAAGTCGTGGCTTTCGCGATGGAAACCACCGATTTATTAGCCAATGCCCAAGCTAAACTTAAAGCCAAGCAGGTTGATATGGTTGTTGCCAACGATTTAAAAATCCCGGGAGCCGGATTTAGTGGCGATACAAATCAAGTAGTCCTCGTAACTGCAACCGAAGCGAGCTCGCTTCCGTTAATGAGTAAAAATGAAGTAGCGGTTAAGATAATAAATAAAATGATGGAGTTGTTATAAATGGTTACAGTTATCGATGTTGGCAATACTAATATTACTGTTGGCGTAATGCAAGGTTTGGAGGTTGTGGCAAGTTTTCGACTAACAACTAGCCAAAGAAGAACCTCAGATGAATTTGTCGCGATTTTTTACGCGCTGTTTCGTGGCAATAAAATTGAAGCAGCCAAAGTAGAAGGCGTCGTGATTTCTAGCGTTGTCCCAAAAGTTATGCATTCACTTAAAAATTCGATTTACAAATTCTTTAATCTTGAGCCAATTATTGTCGGTGTTGGCATTAAAACCGGTATCTTAGTTAAAACAGAAAATCCAAAAGCCATCGGCGCTGACCGGATTGTTAACTTGGTAGCCGGCCATCATCTACACGGCGGTTCCTTGATTGTGATTGATTTTGGAACCGCAACAACCTATGATTATTTAAGCGCTGAAGGCATTTTTGACTTTGGTTTAACCGCACCTGGCATTGAAACCGCGGCAACGGCACTATGGAGCAAAGCGGCCCAATTGCCAGAAATTGAAATAAAAATGCCCGACAGCATTAAATGTAAAAATACAATTACTAGCATGCAAGGAGGATTAGTTTTCGGCTATATTGGACAAACTGAATATATCATCAAAAAAATCAAAGAAGAAGTTGGACAAGTACGAGTTATGGCAACTGGTGGCCTCGGGCGCATTATTTGCAACGAGACTAACATGATTGACGAATACGATCCCTACTTGAGTTTTAAAGGTATGAAAATTATCTATGATAAAAATCAAAAATAAGTAACCAAAAGGAAGCGAGGAGATTAAAATGGTAGCAACAACAACAAATCAGCTGATGACGCTTAAGACGAAAAAATTTAAAACAACCCTAATCAAGGTGTCGTTTAAAGCCAAACTGACGCAAGAAACAGTAACCTCACGTATTTTACTAGCAAACGTTTTACGCAATTCCAGCAAAAAATTCGACTCAAAGAAGCAGCTAAGCATCCACCTAGAAAATTTATACGGTGCCTCTTTAGCAATCAGCACGAAAAAACAAGGGAGCCTGCACATAATTAGCGCCTACATTCAAGTAGTTAACGAGAAATTCCTAAAATCAGCTCCACCCTTATTCGAAGAAGCGTTAAACACGCTAAAAGAGTTGCTCATCAATCCCCTAATCACCGAAGCTGGATTTGACAAAAGCGTGGTAGAACTTGAAAGCCGGCTGTTAAAAGAAGAAATTGAAGCAATCTATGACGATAAAACAACTTACGCCCTCAAAAAGCTCGTTGCCAATATGTGCGAGCAAGAAAATTTTGGCGTTAGTGGCGATGGCGATCTTGCCGATTTAGCAACGATTAACGAAAAAACTTTGGTGAAAACTTATGAATCAATGCTAAATGATGACGAAATAGATGTTGTTGTTCTTGGTGATGTTGATCATGAGGCAACTGTGAAAACCCTTAACGCCAGCTTTGATTTTAAAGCTCAACCGTCCAAAAATTTATCACCAGTTGATTCAGAAGAAAAACAAATCCAGCAGGTGACAATTTTAGAAGAAACGCAAGCGGTTAACCAGACCAAGCTAAATATTGGCTATCGGACAGGCGTGCGTTTAACCGATGCCGATTACTTTGCCCTCTTGGTAATGAATGGCGTTTTCGGCGCGTTTGCCCATTCAAAGCTGTTTGTAAACGTTCGCGAAAAAGCGTCGCTTTGCTACTATTGCGCTTCGCAACTTGACAATTTTAAAGGTTTAATGTATGTGTATTCCGGCCTTGACGTCGCACAAGTTGAGCGGGCAATTGAAATTATTGATCAGCAATTAACCGACATATGTGATGGCGACATCTCGGAAAAAGAACTCCTGTTAGCGAAAAAATCCATTATCAACGCTAAAAGAGAATCACTTGATTCGGTAAACGGTGTCCTCGCTGATACTGAAATGACCGCCACGCTAGGAATTACCGCTGATGAATTTATCAAAAAAGTTGAGCAAGTTACCATCGCTGAGGTTAGCGCGGTTGCCAAGAAAATCAAAAAAGACACGATATTCACATTAAAACCAGCTAAGGAGGCAGAAAATAATGGAAACTAAACGCTTTGCAACGATGGATGAATTGGTTTATTACGAAAAACTTGCTAACGGTTTGCAGGTTTACTTGATGCCAAAAGCTGGTTTTAATAAGACATACGCGACATTTACGACAAAATACGGATCGATTGATAATCATTTTGTGCCCCTTGGCCAAGAAGCAGCAATTCGGGTGCCTGATGGCATCGCGCACTTTCTAGAACATAAATTATTTGAAAAAGAGGATTATGATGTATTTGAAAAATTTTCAGCTGAAGGTGCGTCATCAAACGCTTTCACATCATTTATGCGGACGTGTTATTTATTTTCAACAACCAGTTCAATCAAGGAGAATTTAACAACATTGCTTGACTTCGTCCAAGCGCCTTACTTTACCGAGGCGACGGTTGAAAAAGAAAAGGGCATTATTGAAGAAGAGATTAAGATGTATGAAGATAATGCGGATTTCAAAGCTTATTTTGGCATCTTAGGGAATTTGTTTGTCAACCATCCGGTAAAAATTGACATTGGTGGCACGGTGGAGTCGATTTACCAGATTACCGCTTCAGACTTGCAAGTTTGTTACGACACTTTTTACCATCCGTCGAATATGATTTTGTTTGTCGTTGGCGATATTAACCCCGAAGCTTTAATTGAGGTAATCCGCACAAATCAGGAAGCGAAAACGTATGCTGATGCACCGGCAATTAAGCGTGTTTTCCCTGAGGAACCGACGCATGTTTCAGTTGCTAATCGCCAAACAAAAATGGCAATTAGCACGCCGAAAGTTTTTGTTGGCGCTAAAGGTGTTGCTTGCGATAAGTTGTCAGCAAAAGCGCATTTGCAAATTGATTTAGCCCTTGATGTGGTGCTGGAGTTGCTGTTTGGTAGTAGTTCTGATTATTATGAACAAGCCTTACGCGATGCGCTAATCAATGATACATTTGGCTTTGAGTCAAATCATGAACCGGGACTTAGCTTTTGTTTGGTTGGTGGCGACACGTTTAAGCCAGATGAGCTTGCTTCGGGAATTAAAGAGCAACTGTTATCACTTGCAAACATGAATTTAGATCAGGAGGAATTTTTGCGAATTAAGCGAAAGAAAATCGGACAGTTTTTATCGGCACTTAATTCTGTAGAAGCGATTGCTAACCAGTTTACCCAGTATGCGTTTGACGGGCTGAGCCTCTTTGATATTGTAGATGAGCTAGAAGATTTACAAGTAGAAGTAGCACACAAGATTGCGAAAGATTATTTTAGCGCAGACCGCTTGAGCGTTTTCAAAATCATGCCACAGTAGTGTGATTTCGTTTCAAATTATAAGACTAAGCAAAAATAGCTACTTGCGAGCTATTTTTGCCTTTTTAGCTAGCTTGCTGAACTTAACATTTTTGCATATTTTGCATAAATATGCGCTAAAGCCTTTCAAAATCAGGGCTTTTACGGTATAATATTGGGTATAAAGCTTAGCAGTTTCGTTAGCGACGTAAGGGGCAAAGCTACATTTTCGCAAAAAACTGCTGAAAAAATTCAAAATGAGCTTGGAAAATATTTGAAGAAGGCGAATTAAAGGAAAGTTTAGCTATTTCCAAAATGGAAATAGTTCGACAAGAAGGTCAACGCGATGCCACCGTACTAAAAGTAATCAATTCGGATTTTGAACAGCTAATTAACCAAGTTAAAGAAGCGGACAAGGGCAAAGATGTTGTGGAATAAAATAATGAAAAAATAATAAGATAAAATAATGAGGCGTTTAAGGATGACAAAGCAAAAAGTGATAATCGGATTAAGTGGTGGGGTTGACTCATCAGTCGCAGCTTATCAACTAATTGAAGCAGGTTACGAAGTGGAAGGTCTTTTTATGCGTAATTGGGATAGCGCGGCAAATAATGATTTCCTAGGAAATAAAACGATTGATGACGATATTTGTCCACAAGAAATCGATTATGTTGATGCTGTAAAAGTTGCCAACCAGTTGCAAATTCCGCTCCATCGGGTGGATTTTATTCAAGAATATTGGGATCAAGTTTTTACATATTTCTTAGAAGAATACCGCGCTGGCAGAACGCCGAATCCGGATATCATGTGTAATAAAGAAATTAAATTCAAAGCATTCCGCAATTACGCCTTCGGACTTGGCGCCACCTTGATTGCAACGGGGCACTACGCGCGTGTTGAGCATGAACAAACAGTCCGCCTGCTCCGCGGGGTTGACAACAATAAAGATCAAAGCTATTTTCTGTCACAGCTAACACAAGCACAACTCAGTAAAACCATCTTCCCAATTGGGCATTTACAAAAGTCAGAAGTTCGAGCACTTGCCCAAAAACTTAATTTAGCAACAGCTAAGAAAAAAGACTCAACCGGGATTTGTTTTATTGGTGAGCGAAAATTTACCGATTTTTTACAAAATTACTTACCCGCAACTCCTGGTAAAATGAGAAATCTTCATGGCGAAATTGTTGGTGAGCATCTTGGCTTAATGTATTATACAATTGGGCAGCGAAAGGGGCTAGGCATTGGCGGGGCTGGTGAGGCATGGTTTGTTATCGGTAAAAATCTCGCTGAGAATGTTTTGCTTGTTGGGCAAGGCTTTGAGCATGAATACATTTACGCTAATGAAGCAATTATCACCGATGTTAACTGGGTTTCTAATGACAAATTTGTCGGCACTTACTCATGTATGGCAAAATTTAGATATCGCCAAAAAGATGTTCCCGTTGAAATTAAATGGCAAAATCAGACAACGTTGCAAGTGAAATGCCTGGTTGCAACTCGCGCCATTACGCCTGGACAAGCAGCTGTATTTTATGATGAGCAAGTATGTCTAGGCGGGGGATTTGTTAGCGAAGTCTTTAATGATGGCAATCGTCGCCAGTATTAAAATGCTAAGACGCGCTTGTTGTGGCAATTTATCATAAAAAAGCAAAAAGGATAAAAAACTGGTAAGGTGATATACGATGGAACAAATGTTTATTGAAGGAATGTTGTTGCGAGAAATCTTTCGCAATAGTGATAATGATTTTGCAATTTGTAGCCTACTTCTCACTGGCCACAACGCCACGAAGGAAACTTTAGAAGCGGCAACTAAGCCAATTTATGAGACAGAAATGCCGAATGGCTTTGATGGCGAGGATTACGGAGCAATTACCGTTTCAGGTTATTTTCCAAAACTTGCGAAGGAACGTTCCTACCATTTTACAGGAAAATGGATCAAGCACCAGCGCTATGGTTGGCAATTTCAAGTTGCGAGCTTTAAAAGTAATCAAGTTGCCGTTTCATCAAAAGCCGCCGTTGTCGCTTACCTAAGTAGCGACGCTTTCAAAGGTATCGGCAAAAAAACAGCAAACACCATTGCCGAAACCTTAGGCGCCGACGCGATTACCATTATTTTAGAAAATCGCGCAAAACTTGATGAAATTAAAACGTTATCTGAAAAACAAAAAGACATTCTCTTTGACACCTTACGTCAGCGCCAAGGAGATGAAGTAATCCTTGGACCTTTGTATAGCTATGGCATCTCGCCAAGATTTGTCGTTAAAATCCTCAAACTCTATCATAAGCGAGCACTTACAATTATCCAAGAAAACCCGTACCAACTAATTGTTGACATTGACGGAATTGGCTTTGCAAAAGCTGATGAAATTGCCAAAAAAATTGGAATTACCGCCGATGATCCGCGAAGAATTCGAGCCGTTTTAATTCACGTCATGAATCATATGTCCGCCAAAGAAGGCCATACCTACATTTTAAAGGAACAACTCATTGACACAGCATTAAAATTTTTGAACAAGGAAGCAATGGTCGCGGCTGCAACAGTTGAACAAGAAATCATTGAGCTGATCAAAAATCAGCGGCTTAGTGCCGAAGCACAACGGTTATTTTTGCCGGTGTTGATGAATGCGGAAACAAAAATTGCTAGCCAGTTGAGCACCTTACAAGAAGCGGCGCCCAAAAATTTGAAAAAGCTTACTAAAGCGTTAGCAGCTATTAGAGAACAGCTTGATATTGAATATTCACCCTTACAAGAAAAAGCCATTTTAACAAGCTTAAGCGCCCCGATTAGCATTATTACCGGCGGACCTGGAACTGGGAAAACGACCGTTGTTAATGGAATTTTAAAAGTGTATCACCAGCTCCATGAAGCAGCAACAAAAGAACCGGTAATTAAGCTCGCATCCCCAACCGGTCGCGCAGCTAAACGCGTTGAAGAAACAACAAGTTACAAAGCATCAACCATTCATCGCCTGCTCGGATATGATCGCGATGGCACATTTGCAGTTAATGAAAGCGATCCTTTGCGCGCGGATCTTGTCATTATTGACGAAGTTTCAATGCTTGACACCTACTTAGCCTACCAACTATTTATCAGCTTGACAAAAGGTGTCCAAATTATCCTTGTTGGTGATGATAATCAATTACCATCAGTTGGACCAGGACAAGTTTTAAAAGATTTAATCGAAAGTCAAACCATTCCCATAACCCGCTTAACCGAAATTCACCGCCAAGCAAAAGGCTCATCAGTTATCGCGCTAGCACACGAAGTTAATCGTGGACGCCTCCCCGCTGATTTGACGCAAAAAAAATCAGATCGGCTCTTTGTCCCAGCGAAAAACGAAGATATTCTGCGATTGCTAACTCAAGTTACCAAAGGGGCGATTGCGAAAGGCTATACTGCCAAAGATGTCCAGGTATTAATCCCGATGTATCGTGGCGCGCTAGGCATTGATGCTGTGAATATCTTGCTACAGGAGCTTTTTAACCCTGAAGCTGATGATAAAGCCCAGCTAGTTGTTAGTGGGAAAATCTTTCGCAAAGGCGATAAGGTCTTACAACTTGTTAACAATCCCGACAAAGATGTCATGAATGGCGATGTTGGCACAATTATCAATGTCGTTAACACCGACTCAAAAACGGAAATTTTAGTGGGCTTTGACGATTTGGAAGTCGCCTATGCAAAAGAAGATTTCCTAACCTTAACCCACGCTTATGCGACAAGTATTCATAAATCACAAGGCTCAGAATACGCCGTTGTCATCATGCCAATTACGAGAGCCTACTGGATTATGTTGCAACGCAAGCTAATTTATACAGGCATGACCAGAGCGTCAAAATCACTCATCTTGATTGGCGACTATGAAGCGCTAGAATACGCCGCTAAAAACCCCGGCGCCACGAGGCAAACTATGCTAAAAGCTCGACTTTTAAAAGACCCATCTTCAACCGACTTAGATAACGATAGTCAAGTTATAATCAAGGAAAATCCTTATGCCGACTACTTTAGCGAACACAAAATCCCTTTTATCGGCATTGATGAGTCGCAAATGGCAGGAATAACACCATATAATTTTATGTAATAACCATTATAATGGATTTCGATAACGCGATTTATCATATTTTGATGGGCTGTGCCTTTCCTTGCGTTAGCTGCGATGTGCAAAAAATAACAAACTACAGCCCTTCTTGTTTCTAACTGTCGCGACTAAACCACAAAAAGGGCCAAAATGCAACAGTTAGAAAATTTCCAAAGCCAAACCCCTTCCATTTTTTAGAAAAATCGTGTATACTATTAGTATTTAGTGAAAAGATAACGGCAGGTGAT
>JGI990J12352_1000115_pt1 | contig 18116 bp, 14 predicted proteins | sample Intmic4MA4BA4MSA_FD_12352 | JGI IMG/M metagenome (IMG submission 12352) | reverse complement strand
GAATTTGTTATCTGGACAACAACGCCTTGGACAATTCCGGCAAATCTCGGAATCGCTGTTAATGCTGACTTAGAATACGATGTTGTTGCAGTTAATGGTCGCAAATTTGTAGTTGCTAAAGAACTTGTGAGCAAGCTTGCTGATGAATTAGCATGGGTGGACTACTCGGTAGTGGCAACTTATCAAGGTCGCCAATTTGAGAAAATGACGGCATCGCATCCAATGTATGATCGCGATTCTTTAATAGTCCTCGGTGAGCATGTAACACTTGATGCTGGGACTGGGCTTGTTCATACCGCACCTGGTCATGGAGAAGATGATTTTAATGTTGGTCGTGAGTATGGTTTAGAGGTATTGTGTCCAGTTGATGGTAAGGGTAAATTTACTGCTGCGGTGAATGATGATGAACTTGAAGGGCTGTACTATGACAAGGCGAATAAAATTATTACCGACCGACTTGATGCGAATGGCTCGCTACTAAAATTGTCATTTATAACGCATTCGTATCCGCATGATTGGCGTACGAAAAAGCCGATCATCTTCAGAACGACTAATCAATGGTTTGCCTCGATTGACGGCTTAAAGGCGAAGATGCTAGAAGCGATTGAAAGTGTAAAATGGATTCCAGCGTGGGGCGAAACACGTTTAGGTAATATGGTTAAAGGGCGTAATGACTGGTGTATTTCACGTCAGCGGGTTTGGGGAGTGCCGATTCCAGTATTTTACGCTGAAGATGAAACTCCGATTTTAGATGTGCAAGTAATGGAACACGTTGCTGAATTGGTGCGTGAGCATGGTACGAATATCTGGTTTGAATGGGATGCGAAGGATTTGTTACCAGCGGGCTTTACTCATCCGAACAGCCCGAATGGCGAGTTTACGAAAGAAACAGATATTATGGATGTTTGGTTTGATTCTGGAACCGTTCATCACGGCGTGCTAAAAGCACGCGGTATGCCTTATCCAGCTGATTTATTCTTAGAAGGAAGCGACCAGTATCGCGGGTGGTTTAATTCATCACTTTCAACAGGCGTGGCGATGACCGGGATTGCTCCGTATAAGGCAGTCCTAAGTCATGGATTTGTGCTTGATGGTAAAGGGTTGAAAATGTCAAAATCTTTAGGAAATGTTATCGACCCGCTAAAATTAATTAAGCAATACGGCGCGGATGTGGTGCGGATGTGGGTTGCGAGTGTGGATTATCAGGCGGATGTGCGGATTTCGGATGAGATGATTAAGCAAGTTTCGGAAGGTTATCGTAAGATTCGGAACACGTTTAGATTTTTACTCGGGAATTTAGCTGATTTTGAGCCAGCTGTCGATGCAATTGATTTTAGTCAGCTGCCAGAAATCGACCAGTTGATGATGATTAAGTTGAATATAATGGTTGCAGGTGTCCGAGCGGCATATGATGAGTATCGGTTTGATGATGTTTTCAAATATATGATTAACTACATGACCAACAGTTTAAGCTCGTTTTATCTAGATTTTACCAAAGATATTTTGTATATCGAAGCCAAAGCTGGTTTAGCTCGGCGTGCAGTTCAGACAGTTTTATATGAGCATGCTTTAAATATGGCACGCCTGTTAACGCCAATTATTCCCCATACAGCTGAGGAAATTTATTCCTACTTGCCAGGCAAAAAGCAAGCCTCGATTTACCTAGATGAGATGCCTGAGGTTGTTGAATATCCTGCAACGTTATTGACTAAAGTAGAGCCTTGGACGCTAGTATTTGAAATCCGTGAAGCCTTACTCAAAGCATTAGAAGCAGCACGTGAAGCTAAAATTATCGGTAAATCATTTGAAGCCCACGCCACAATCACCTTGCCACAAGCTGACTTTGATGCTCTCAGTGAAATTGATGCCAACCTTCGGCAAATTTTTATCCTCTCTAAACTTGAATTTATCATTGGCGACACCTTAGCGTTTGACATCAAAAAAGCACAAGGATATACTTGTAGCCGTTGTTGGCAAGTAGTAGCAACGATTAATTCAGCTAAAATTTGTACCCGTTGCGAAAGCGTCGTTGCTGGCATTTAAATTAGATTTTGCCAAAAAATCGCCATCATTAAAAAAAGTAACCGTTACTAGCTTGAGCTAAGCTGGCGACAGTTACTTTTTATTTTCTCAAATTAATGATAGCTAATCGGACTAACTCCCGCTGAAGTTAGGACAAGCAAATCAGTAGCAAAAGCACCGCGGAGCAACGTTGCAACCGCGCGCTCCATAATGATCTCGGCAAAATGGCCGATATCAATCAGGCTTAGCCCCATTTCCTTAGCATCAATTGCCAAATGATAAGTTACATCGCCGGTTACTAAAACATCGGCGCCCGCGGCCTTTGCATCAGCAAAATATTTGCCACCGCTACCACCGATTACCGCCACTTTTTTTATCAAATTGGCGCCATTTGCTTCAACCGTTTTGATAACATCGCCATCACCTGATAATTTTTTTGCTTTAATCAACGCGACCAAGTTGCTAAACGGTAGCGCTTTTTCTAGATTGCCAAGTCGACCTAAACCATCAAGATCATCACGGTTGATCAAAGGTTTAATCTCTAACAGGCCTAAAGCGTTAGCCAGCAGATCATTCATGCCACGAGGAGCTAGATCGTAATTTGTGTGCATCGCGTATAAGGTAATTTCATGCTGGATCAGCTGTTGCAGCTTTTGCCCTTGTGTCGTACTAAAATCAATCGCTGTAATCGGCGAAAAAATAAGTGGATGATGAGTAATTAACAAATCAACCTGCCGCTCAATGGCTTTTGCAATTACAGGGATCGTTGCATCAAGAGCGACCATTACTCGCTTAACTTCACGATTGTAATCCCCGACTTGCAAGCCGACATTATCCCACTTGCAGGCTAGGCTTAGCGGAAATTTTGTTTCTAAAAAATTGGTAATCTCCTTAACTAACAACACCTAACAACACCTCTTCAATTAATTGTTTTTTTTGGACAAATGCTTGCTTTTGATTAGCGCTACTTGGAATCTTGTTTAAAATGCGATCAATTGCGACTAATTCGTTGCGCCATTTTTTAACAAACAACGCGTCTTTCACGTTTTGCCTTAGAATCGGCCCAAACATTAAATCACAGACATCGTATGTTCGGCTTGTTTGCGGCGTGGCACTCATCACCGTATAGATAATCCCATCTTCTTCTAACAGGATTTCATTGATAATCGCAAAGTCATTTTCAAATAACATTTTGCGCAACAGTAGCTCCCCGCCTTGTGGTTGCATGGTTAGCTTTTGCATCGACTTTGCAACTGGCAGGCTAGCTAAAAGCAGTTGTGAAATCAGTTTCCCGCCCATTCCGGCCAAGCAAACACCTGCGACTTCGCCAACTTTAAGCGACTCAAGTCCCGAGCCCTTGCGAAGCTCAATTTTCTCGGTTAATCCATAATCCGTAATCGTTTGCTTGGCCATCGCCAGTGGCCCATCGATAACATCAATTGCAATTGCTTTATCAATTACTCCAGTTGCAACCGCTTGGCACGGCAAATAGGCGTGATCCGTGCCGATGTCGGCAATTACCGAAAGCGCCGAAAGTTCGTTCAAACACGCGNTTAATCTTTTTGACAGTTTTTTATTCATTGTATCAANCCTACTTAGCAAGAAAAAAGCGAAATTTGAGGTTTAAATTGCTCAAATCGCGCTTTTAAGACTTTTAAACACCATGTGCGCGCATAACTTCTACGACTTTTTCAAAGCCGGCAACGTTAGCACCTAAGACATAATCTGTTGGTTTGTTGTATTTGCAAGCTGCATCATGTGTTTGTTTAAAGATATTTTCCATAATATTTTTAAGCTGCGCATCAACTTCTGCAAATGACCAACTTACACGAGCACTATTTTGCGCCATTTCAAGTTGTGAAGTTGCAACCCCACCGGCGTTACTAGCTTTTCCTGGGCCAAAGAGCACGCCATTTTCTTGTAAGTAGCGCGTCGCTTCAATGGTTGTTGGCATATTAGCACCTTCGGCAACGGCGATGCAACCGTTGGCAACTAATGATTTTGCATGTTCTAAGTTAAGCTCATTTTGCGTTGCACAAGGAAGCGCAACATCAACAGGAACATCCCAAATACTGCCATTTGTCATATACCAAGCGTCAAGCATTTTTTTAGTGTATTGGGAAATTCTTTCGCGTCTAACTTCTTTGATTTCGCGAACAACGTTGACGTTAATGCCAGAATCATCTTTGATGTAACCGCCAGAATCACTCATTGCGACCACGATTCCGCCAAGCTCTTGCACTTTTTTAGCTGCGTAAATTGCGACGTTGCCACTTCCTGAAATACTAACTTTTTTACCTGCAAGTGATAGATTGTTAGCTTTTAACATTGCGTCGGTAAAGTAAAGTAATCCATAACCAGTTGCTTCTGTTCTAGCAAGTGAACCGCCGTAAGCGAGTCCTTTGCCTGTAAAGACGCCGGTAAATTTACTAGTTAGTCGTTTATATTGACCATACATATAGCCGATTTCGCGGGCACCAACGCCAATATCACCAGCCGGAACATCAATATCGGCGCCGATATAACGCGAAAGCTCGGTAACAAACGCTTGACAAAATGCCATAATTTCGCGATCTGACTTGCCTTTTGGATCAAAATCAGAGCCGCCTTTACCGCCACCAATTGGTAAACCGGTTAGCGAATTTTTGAATGTTTGCTCAAAGCCTAAAAATTTAATAATACTCATGTTGACATTATCGCGAAACCGAATCCCACCTTTGTATGGTCCAATCGCATTGTTAAATTGGACACGGTAACCGTTATTAATTTGCATATTGCCCTGATCATCAACCCAATTAACGCGAAACGCCATTTGCCGATCTGGTGTTGCTAATCGCTCAAGAATTGCATCACGACGATAAGCCTCTTCATCGGCTTCGACAACGACGCTAATTGACTCAAACACTTCGGTAACAGCTTGGATAAATTCAAGCTCCGCTGGGTACTTCTTTTTTACTAATTCCAAAACCTCATTAACATAACTCATGAATAAACACGCTCCTATAATTTTAGCAGTTTTAATCTCCGAAAGCTTTAGGAATAACCTACCTAAAACCCTCACAATGATATTGTACCACAAGTAATCGGCAAGTCAAGTCAAAAATCAAGTTTTTTTCTCAAAAATCCTAATTTTTAATAACGATTACCACAATTGGCACCAAAAAAATGTAAGCAATCTTAAATTTTTAACTTCAGCACCAATCTTTAATCATCGTCGGCGAATTGTACTATTTGGCTTTGTTAGCAGATTTCATCCGTAACTTTTCAATCACGCACTCGTGGATTTTGCTTGCTTTATCATAGCTAATGCCGACAAGCAATAAGTTATCCTGATACTCATCATGTGCCAAATGGGAATTCCGGTTTTTAATCTGCGAAATTGCCCGGTTGGTCGCTTTCAATGTAACACCAAACTGGTAAATAAAAAGACGGGCTTCAGTTTAGCGTTTTGCTAGTAAAAGCCTGTCTTTTGGTGTTTTATGTTCGTTTCGGTGCGCGATTCGAAAACCAGACAACAAATGTTGCTAGCAAGAAAGAACCGCCAATCACCGCAACTACATGAAGTGTTGGAAATGGAATTTCGTGGTAGTCTAAAGTTGCCACTACTTGAGTGATCGTTTCGAGATTTTCTTGTTCAAACAGCATCTCTAATTCTGCTAAATCTGTTAGCGCAACTTGCTGGCTAAGTTCCCCGCGAACCATTACGCGTTGCAGACCGTCGGGCGTACAAGTCATTAGTGTTACATAAACTTTGTCCTCAACATAGTCAACAATATCAACACGATAATCCTCAATTACATAGTTAGCGATTACCGTTTCGTAGATGTATAAATAGTTAGCATCTCGCATGATGATTAAATCACCTAGTTCGATTAGGTGCAGCCCGCCAAATCTAACCGCCGGGCTAGGATCCCAGTGGCTAGCTAGTGAAAAATTGCCTTCACCCATTACTAACCCAGGCGCCATTGTCCCAGCACCTAGGGTAATATTTGCATCTGTTGTGCCTTGAAGAACTGGTAATCTAAGATCAATTGTTGGGATAATTAATTCGCCAATTGGTGAAACTTCATAATTGATATACGGTAAAAAATTATACCACTCAAGACTGTTTACCAAGCTCCAGTCAAATTCAGCAGTAGCTTGCGTTTCTTCAAAATTTCTCTCAAAATCGCTAGCTTCGATATCGACTTGACTAAAATGCAGGATTAACTCCTCTTGAATAAAGTACACACCAATTAGTAGTGAGCCAACTAAAATTAGCAGGAAGGTAATACTGTTAATCAGAAAGTTCTTCACTTTGCTCTCCCCCGTTTAGAAGCGTAACATCGATAATTTGGTCAAAAGTTAATCGTTTTAAACTATTACCAGTAATGACGACTAGTTGCGAAAATTTGTCGTCATAGTGAGAAATTGTCCCCGTAACTTCTTCGTTATCGCTGTCATCTTTTTGAACGACCAATTTGACCACGGATCTGTTTGTAAAGGCTGCTTCTAGGCCTTTGTAGCCTTGCCCGCGTTGTTTTTTTATAACACGCTGGTAATCAGCAATGTCATCAATTTCTAAATCTACGTTCGGTTTGAGCGCCGATTCTTCATATTTGTATCGTTTTCTTTTTCTCATTATTTTTTTAAACATTTAAATCACCCCAAGGGTTAAAATTCGTATTTTTTTCGTTTTAATTTAAATCATTACTCCTTATTTTACATCATATTTGACAAAATGTAAATACAATCCTTGCGATTTTGCTGTTGGTCCGGCATAATTTCGGTTTTTAGCAGCTAAAATCAGCGGAATTTCTTCAGGTTTAATTTTGCCATCGCCTACTTGAAGGAGCGTGCCAATCATGATTCGCACCATGTATTTCATAAATCCGGAGCCGACAAATTTAAAGGTATATTCGCCGTGGTGATGAGTAATTATTTCTAGTTCATGAATGGTGCGTTCTTTGTCAATTTTTTTTAGGTTAGCGGTAAATGACGTAAAATCGTGAGTGCCAATGAAGTATGTTGCCGCTTCTTTCATTTTTTTGACATCTAGTTGGCGCCGGTGATGGTAAAGATAATCACACATTAAGGGGTTATATTCGTTTGTTGATAAGCGATAATGGTATTCTTTGGAGATTGCGTCAAATCTTGAGTGAAAGTTTTGGTCAACTTCTTGGCTTTTGGTAATGTAGATGTCTTTTGGCAAGATGCTATTGAGGGCGAGTTTATAGCGGGCGGGCTCCATATTAATGGGCGTGTCAAAATGCATTACTTGTCCTGTAGCATGAACACCAGTATCAGTGCGACCGGCAGCCGTTGTAACAATTTCAACTTTACAGATTTTTTTAAGGGCTTTTTGAATTTCTTGCTGAACGGTGCGTCCTTTTGGTTGAATTTGATAGCCAACAAATTTGGAACCATCGTATTGAATTATGCACATAATCCGTCTAGGTTTCATTATTTAGCCCTCTTTAAAGTTTGATAGCTTGAGCGTTTAGCGTCCATAACGTAGCCACGAACTGCCATTGCGTTTGATAAATCGTCAGCGCGCTTAATTGCGATAACAAATACGGGTAATAGTAAGGCGCCGATTAGTCGCATTTTTTGCCAAATGTTGGCGCCTTTAATGTCAAGACCGCGGCTTGCTTGGGCGTTTAAGATTTTGTTGGCTTCGATTGTGATGCTTGGCACAAAGCGTCCAATCATTCTGCAAGTGAGGATGATGGCGCTAGTTTTTAGTCCGAGCTTGTTGAACGGGGTTAAAAACGCTGTTAATGCTAAGATAAAGTCTTGTTGCGTCGTTGTGGTTGTTAAGACGATTACAATGATAATCACAATCATGATTCTGGTAAAGGTGAGCATGCCGTGTAATGCCATCTCAAGTAGATTGCCGTGTAAAGCGATTAGCTGTTGCAAAATTAGCATGATACCAATCATGATCGCTGGCGTTTTTAGTTTTTTTAGGCAATATAAGATTGAAATGCCAGCAAGTTTTACGAAGATAATTGTGGTAATTAGCAAGGTTCCTTGAATAATCCAGTTGGAAATGAAGAAGGTTACCATGATTAGGACGACTGTTGCGATGATTTTTAGTCGGGGATCGATTTTTTTGAGGGGTTGGTTTTTGCTTAAATCGCGCATAGCTATAGTTTAAAGCTCGACTTTAAGGAGGCGGTATGGTTAAATGTTAATTCAGCAGCAGTCTGGTTGGTAGTGTCAATATTGAAGTAACCATGGCGAAAGATTTGGTATTGCGCAGCGTTGGCATTGAAGTTTTCTTCGATAAATCCTTTCATCACGGTTTTGGCGTTTGGATTGATTCTTTCAAGGAATGGTAAGTGTTTAGTTGCTTCATCTTCGATGAGGAGCGCTTCGTAGATGTTGAAGTTTGCGGGTTTGTTGCGAGTTGCGTCGACCCAATGAATGGTGCCTTTAACTTTGCGCGCGGTAAAGTCGGATCCAGATTTGGTGTTGATGTCGTAGGTCGCGTGGATTTCTTTGATTTGCCCGTTTTCATCTTTGACGATGTCATTACATTTGATAAAGTAGGCATGTTTTAAGCGGACTTCGTTTCCTGGGTAAAGTCGGTGATATTTCGGAACTGGATTTTCCATGAAGTCTGCTTGCTCAATGTAAATAACTCGTGAGAAGGGGATTTTTCGGATGCCCATTTCGGGAACTTCGGGGTTAATTTCGGCGTCTAAGTATTCCACTTCGTTTTCCGGATAGTTAGTAATCACAACTTTTAAGGGGTTTAGCACTGCCATGGTTCGCGGTGCTTTTAGTTTTAAGTCAGCGCGAACAAAATGCTCAAGCATCTCAATCTCGCTAGTTGAGTTAGCTTTTGATAGCCCTGATTCACGGATGAAGGCAATAATGGCTGCACTTGGATAGCCACGTCGACGCATGCCGGAGATCGTTGGCAATCGGGGATCGTCCCAGCCATCAACAATGTTATTTTCAACCAATTGCGAAATGTAACGCTTTGACATGACGGCATTTTTTAGGTTTAGTCTAGCAAATTCAATTTGGCGCGGTTTGGCCGGGACTGTGCAGTTGTTAATTACCCAGTCATAAAAGGGGCGTTGATCCTCAAATTCTAGTGAACAAAGTGAGTGGGTAATTTTTTCGTAGGCATCTTCAAGCGGATGGGCAAAAGTATACATTGGATAGATGCACCAACCAGGCGCGTGTGGATGGCTAGTATGTTGGATTCGATAAATGACGGGATCACGAAGGTTGATATTTGGGCTGTGCATGTCAATTTTAGCGCGGACGACATATTTACCAGCTTCGTGCAGGCCTTGGCGCATTTGGCTAAAAATTGCGAGGTTTTCACTAATTGGGCGCTCACGAAAAGGGGAGTTAACGCCTGGTGTTTTTAAGGTTCCGCGTTGTTTGCGAATGACTTCTTGTGATTGTTCATCAACAAAAGCCAGTCCGGCTTCAATTAATTCCACAGCTTTTTCGTACATAAATTCAAACATCGCTGACGCATAAAAGATTTTATCAGGCGTGATTCCTAGCCACAACAGATCTTCTTTAATGGCGTTGATATAAGTTGGATCTTCTTTCATCGGGTTCGTATCATCAAAGCGCAGATGAAACTGGCCGTTAAATTCACGAGCCAGGTTAAAGCTGGTTAAGGCTGCCTTAGCATGGCCGATATGCAAGAAGCCATTTGGTTCTGGCGGAAATCTTGTGATAATCGCCTCATGCTTGTTGCTAGCGAGGTCTTCTTTGATAATCGTCTTGATAAAGTTAGACGTTTCTTCCATAGTTTTACCACCTACTACTATTTTCATTTTTAAAATGTACGTCATAGTATACCACAATAATTGAATAAATGAAACAAAAAAGGCAAATTTTTTTCCGATATCCTGCATGTTAAGTGTTATAGAGTTGTTATCAAAGGATTATGGAGTTGTCAAATGTCGATATTTGTGGTAAAATAATCAAGACGTAAAAAATATCACAGTTAATGACGAAAAAGCATTATCATGTTATTACACAAGGAGGGGTTTTATGTGCGGTTTTGTAGGCTTTACAGGGAATGTTGATAATAAATCTTGTGTGCTTAAGGCGATGATGGATACGATTTGGCATCGCGGTCCAGATTCCGAGGGTCAATATGTTGATGATCAGGTAGCACTCGGGTTTCGGCGGTTATCAATTATTGATATCGAGGCTGGGGCACAACCGATGACAAATGAAGATGAAACGTTGTGGTTAGTTTTTAATGGTGAAATTTATAACTTTCAGGACTTGCGCGCCGAGCTTATCAAGTGTGGCCATCAATTTAAAACGCATACAGATAGCGAGGTTTTGCTGCATGCTTATGAGGAGTATGGTTTAGAAATGCTTCCTAAGTTGCGCGGCATGTTTAGCTTTGCAATTTGGGATAAAAACAAAGATGAACTCTTTTTAGCGCGGGATCAGTTTGGCATTAAGCCCCTGTATTACGCAATGTTTGGTGAAACCTTTCTCTTTGGGTCGGAAATAAAAAGCTTTTTGCCCCATCCAAATTTTGTCAAAACGCTAAATCCTGACGCTGTTCGCCCTTATCTGAGTTTTCAGTATCCGGTTACGGATGAAAGTTTTTTTAAAGGGGTTTTTCGTTTGCCACAAGCGCATTATTTAGTTTTCAAAGCTGGTAAATTTTCCCTGCATCCTTATTGGCAAGTTAAGTATCAACCAAAAGCGCGCCCGCTTACGGAGCTTGTTGTGGCAATTGATCAGACTTTGCGTGATTCGGTAGAAGCTCATAAAATTAGTGATGTTGCGGTTGGCTCGTTTTTATCTTCTGGTGTTGATTCGAGCTATGTTGCTGCTTGTTTAATGCCTGACAAAACGTTTACGGTCGGCTTTTCACGGAAGATGTATAGCGAAATTGATTCGGCTGCGACACTTTCAGCACAGTTAGGGATTGAAAATCATGCTAAAGTCCTCACAAGTGAGGAATGTTTTGCCGCTTTTGCTGATATTCAGTATCATGCCGACGAGCCTGAGGCTAATCCGTCAGCAATTCCATTGTACTTTTTAGCGCAACTGGCCAAGGAGCATGTAACTGTGGTACTTTCTGGCGAAGGCGCTGATGAGCTTTTTGCTGGTTATCCTTTTTACCAAACACCAAAAGTCGTTAGCAAGTATAAAAAAATTATTCCGGGGGTGATTCGCAGTGCCGCTTATAAAGCAACGCGCCCGCTCCCAGAATTTAAGGGTAAAAACTTTTTGGAAAAAGGTGGAGGCACCGTTGAGGATTACTTTATTGGACAAGCTAAATTATTTTCCGCGCAAGATGCGAAAAAGATTTTAAAGCCACAGTTTCAAAATGGACCGTCAATTCGTGAAATTACAGCGCCGATTTATGCGCAGGTAGCAGGTGAGGATGATTTAACGAAGATGCAGTATTTGGATATGCATTTATGGTTAGCAAGGGATATTTTGTTAAAGGCTGATAAGATGAGTATGGCTCATTCGCTAGAGTTGCGGGTTCCGTTTTTGGATAAGGAAGTGATGAGTTTAGCGGCAACCATTCCTAGCGAGCTGAGAATTGTGGGTGAGTTAACGAAGGCGCCTTTGCGTGAAGCTGCGGGGAAGTCGCTACCAGAGGCTTGGGCAAAACGTGAGAAGCTGGGATTTCCGGTGCCAATTCGCTACTGGTTGCAAGAAGAGGCCATTTATCAGACGGTTAAGGAAGCTTTTAATACGGATGCCGCTAATGAATTTTTTGAAACCAAGTTGATTAATGAGATGTTGGCGCAGCATTATAGTGGCAAGAAAAATCATTCGCGAAGATTGTGGACAATTTATACGTTTTTGGTTTGGTATCAGCGGTTTTTTGTTGATATGTAAGTGGCAGGCTGTAAAAATAAAGGTGGTGAGATTTTGATGTATCGGCGAGTACATGTAGAGATTGATTTAGATGTAATTAAAAGTAATGTTGCCAACATTTTAAGCGCCTACAATAATTACGATTATTATATTGGGGTTGTTAAAGGTAATGCTTACGGTCATGGATTTGCGATTGTGCCAGCGATTATTGCCAGCGGGATTAATTATATTGCAACCGCGTCACTTGATGAAGCTTTTGAAGTGCGGGCGCAGGATGCGACGATTCCGATTTTAATTATGGAACCGGTTCAAATTGAGGAGTTAGTTTTATGTGTGGAAAATAATTTCACGATTACGGTGAGTAGTTATGAATTTTGGTTAAGTTTGCGGAAGCTCCATCTGACCAAGCTGAAAGTGCATTTAAAGCTTGATACGGGGCTTAATCGGTTAGGGATTGATTCGCGGGCTGAATTTGAGGAAATTTATTTGGGAATGATTGCTAAAAGTGGCATTTTTCTCGAGGGGATTTTTACTCATTTAGCAACTGTTGGCGCGCTTGATGATTTGTACGACAAGCAGGTCGCCAAGTTTTGCGAGTTGACTTCGGGGATTAATTTACGCGAGATTCCGATTGTTCATCTTGGCAGAAGTGCGACGCTTGAAACGAAGGAAAAGGTGCCGTTTGTTAACGCTGTTAGAATTGGCGCGCTGATGTACGGCATTAATCAAATTTTCCGCCCTTATACAGGGCTTAAGGGTCGGTTAAGGAAGCTTCGTGATGCGCACATCAAAAAAAGGCACAACATTTCACCTTCGCATGAAGCTAGCAATTTAAAGGTAGCGTTTGGTTTTACGCTAAAAGCTTTCGTTACTGAGGTTAACAAGTTAGCAGCTGGTGAACGGGTTGGTTATGGCGGGACTTTTAAAGCGGAGAAAAATACTTACATTGCGGTTTTGCCGGTTGGTTATGCTCACGGTTTGCAAGTTGCTTATCACCAGGCGATTGTTGCGATAAATGGTAAGTTGTATCCAGTTGTTGGGATTGTAAATATGTGTATGCTCACGGTCGAGGTTGATTCTGAGGTGCGAGCAGGCGATGTTGCAACTTTAATCGGCGGTGCTGTTGGGGTTCGAAAGATTGCGGCGATAACACAAAGTAATGCTTATGTTGTCATGACTCAAATTGCGAAGGAAATTCCCAGATTGTATAAAGGAGGAAGTTAGATGAGGAATTTGGATTTTGATGTACTGGTTCTCGGCACTGATATTAACGCCTATTATATGGCCCGGAATTTTCACGAAGCTTATGGTATAAAAGTCAACTTGCTAGGAAAAGTTCCGATGAAATTTACATCGTATAGTACAATTTGCAATGTTGTAATTGAGCCCGATTTGTGGCAACCAGAAATTTTTAAGTCGCAGCTTGCTAAATACCCGTTTCAAAACGCGGCAAATCAAGGAAAAAAGATTATCCTTGTCGCAACAAATGAAACTTATGTCAGATTGGTTGTCGAAAATGCACAGTTTTTAAGTGAGTGGTATGTGTTTAACTATGTTGACGAGGAGTTGCTGAATAATCTGATTTTAAAGAACAATTTTTACAAGCTCTATGAAAATTCCGCGATTATCAATATCCCGAAAACCTACGCTTATCAGTGTAATTGCGATGAGCTTGATGTTGAGCGGGTGCATGAATTGGAATTTCCGCTAGTTGTCAAACCGGCAGATACGGTTAAGTGGTATGAATATGATTTTTCAAATCAAGCCAAAGTTTATAAGGTTAAAAATCTGGAAGCATTGAAAAAAATCATTGCTGATGCGGAAGCTTCAGGTTATAGTGAAGCATTAATCATCCAACAGTTTATCGCTGGGGATGATACGCATTTGTTTGACTCGATGTTTTATGTTGACTCAACTGGTGAACCGGTGTTGCAAACATTTGCGCAAATTGGCTTGCAAGAGCCAACGCCGATTGAAGTTGGTAGCTGTACGGTTTTAGTTAACGGTTACAATCAGTTTGAAAATACTGATGAAGTTAAGGATAGCCTGGCCCAGTTTTTAAAAAGCATTAATTATCGCGGAATTTGCGAATTTGATTTGAAGTATGATCCTAACCGAAAAAAGTTTTATGTTTTTGAGATTAATCCGCGGCAAGCTCGTTGTGGTTATTATTTAACGACTTGCGGGCATAATTTAGCAACTTGCTTAGTTGATGATCTGATTTATCATAAAAAGCCAGAGTTTACGTTTATTACTAGCGAGCAGGCGTTGTCTTTTGTCCCGCTTTATATTGTTCAAAAATATGTGAGAAATCAAGCCTATATCGAAAAGGTTTTAGCGTTGAAAAAAGCCGGGCNCTTAACGCGGGTGTTAAATTATAAAGGTGATTTGAGTTTGAAGCGGAAATTGTGGCTTTTCGTCCGTGATTTTAAGTATGCCCGCAAGTATAAAGAAAATAACTGGCAGGAAACATCCTGATTAGCAAAAGTGGCGGCGCTTGCGGTTACAAATTTTATGCCGGAGGTGGCAAATGTGGCAACAAAATTTATGAAAGGTGCAATGACTTTATCAATTAGTTTGTTTATTGTGCGTCTGATCGGGCTTTTGTATCTCGTGCCATTTCAAAGTCTTGTTGGCGTCGGTGGTTTTGCCCTATATGGATACGCTTACGTCCCTTATAGTATTTTAGTGACTTTATCAGGTCTTGGGATTCCTGGAGGGATTTCCAAATTTGTCGCGAAATATAATGCCCTTGGTGAATATCAGACTTCCCGGAGGGTTTTTCGGATTAGCATGGCGTTTATGCTGATTTTTGGGATGATTACTTTTACAGTTATGTATGCTAGTGCGCCGCTGTTTGCGAGAATGGTAATTAATAGTGATGATATGTATAATAGTGTTGCTGATGTAACAACAGCAATTCGCATGATTAGTTTTGCTGTGATTATTGTTCCGCCAATGTCAATTTTGCGCGGCTTTTTTCAAGGGAATCAAGATATGAAGCCAACCGCGATTTCGCAGCTAGTTGAACAGTTAGCGCGAATTTCTTTAATTATTGGTGGTTCGTTTGTTGTGATTCATCTCTTAGAAGGGAGTGTCCAAACGGCGGTTAATGTTTCGGTTTTTGCTGCGGTGATTGCAGCTATTGGTGCCTTGCTGGTTTTGTATCGCAGTTGGGTTAAGAAAAAGCCCGATTTTGATGCTTTGCTTGCTACGAGTGTGCCGACTAAAAGGCGCCGAGTTGATTTGTTATTTAAAGAGCTACTTTCGTATGCGTTGCCGTTTGCGGTTTTAAGTTTAATTGCTTCTTTATTTCAGCTGATTGACTTGGCAACTTTTAATTCGCTCATGATCAGCGCTGGCACCGATCCCCGCTTAACTGAGGCAATAAATGGGATTTATATTACGGGTTTGTTTAAAATTGTGATGATTCCGGTATCGTTTGCAATTGCTTTTGGACAACCGTTAATGCCAGCGGTAACTGCCAAAATTCAAGCTAACGATTTAAAAGGCGCGCGGACAACTTTAGCAAGCGCCATCACGTTAACCTCCTTTATTACGATTCCGGCGGTTATGGGGATGTGGTTTTTAGCAAATCCAATCTTTATCATGCTGTTTAATCAAGGTAGCGAGCTGAATCAAATTGGCGGTTCGATATTTGCAACGGGATCATTTATTGCGATTTTTATGGCGCTAAATGCCATTTTAGATGCAACAATGCAAGGCATTGCGAAGCATTATACAGCACTGAAAATTTTAGCAGGCGCTTTAGTTATCAAGCTAGTTGGCAATCTCGTTTTAATTCCTAGATTTGGCGTTAATGGCGCGATTTTAGCCACGATTTTAGCTTATGCTGTTTGTATTGTGTTAAAGTTTCTCCAAGTTCGAAAAACCACTGGGATTGAAACAAGAAAAATTGTGAGAAGACATTTGGCGATTTTGGTCTTTACGGCGTTGATGCTTTTGGTAATTTGGCCAGCAACGCTTGTGTTAAATCGTTTTATTGATTACGAAATTTCCCGATTTTACGCCACACTTTACGTTTTGGCGATTGGCGCAATTGGCGTGATTGTTTATGGCGGTTTAGCAATTTATTTTGACTTAGCAAAGGTACTGTTTGGTGATAAGTTGTCATTTAATCAGATTAGCGCGCGTTTCACGAAAAAAACAAGGAGGTCGCAAAAGTAATGTGCCTCCTTGTTTTTTTCATCTTTCATCATCAAATAAAAACCAGTCGAAACCGCCTTCGCTTAGCAGTTTGATTTCTTCGGCGGTTGCCGTTTCGTCGTTTCGAAAGAGGTTTCCGAAAATACGACTAACGTTACCTAACCATCGGCGACTAACATTATCTAAATTACCACGCAGATTTTCTGTATCTTCAAGTTGCCTGCTGTTAACACTGCTATTCACATCGCATGAAGTTGAGTTCATAAAGCAAAACAAATTCTCACCATTTGCTTCTCCTAACTGAATTACTAAACTTTTTTGATAGCCATTTTCTGGCAAATAATGATAGTTAACGCTTGTTTGCACATTCGTGGTAACCGCAATCGATTCAAACGTGTCGGTAATAAATGTGTGTAATTCATTTAAATGTCCGGCCAAGAATTCGAGCGTGATCCCGCCGCTTTGGGCAATAAAGCTTTGCAAGGTTTGTAGCGTAACGTGTTTAACTAGTTGGTCAAAGTCATCATCAGAATGAGCAACCACTCGCACCCCAAATTCAGCTGCAGTCGAATTTGTTGACAAATTCATCCCGATCATAATATTAATACTAGCCACTAGCACGATTAACATAAACACTAATCCTAATTTCATTTCATCTGTCATTTTTGACGCCCCCAATTTTAATACCACTTTTAGTTGATACCTCATCATGGGCAAAAATTTAAAAAATATACCTCCTAAATCATAATTTTTTCAGTTTCGACTGACAAATAACTGGCTGAAAAATTAGAAACTTGCAATAATTTCGGCGTTCAAACTTTTTATGACAGCTTTTGCAAGTTTGACCGCTTCTAGATAGTCAGTATAAGCGACAAAGCCTTGATGGCTGTGCACATATCGAACCGGCACGCTAATGACAATCGTCGGAATTCCGTGTTTTGATGTATGAATTGCACCAGCGTTTGTGCCCCCGCCACTGCGAACGGCTTCTTGATGTTGCAAACCAAACTTTTTGGCAACATTTAAGGCATGGCGCATAAATCTTGGATTCGTAATCATGTTAACATCAAAATGGCGCAACATTGGCCCGCGCTTAATCCCGGCTTGAATTTGTTCTTCACTACTAAAAGTGTCATCAGCTGGCGCCCCTTCAAAAACAATTGCGACATCTGCGTGTAAGCTCTTAGCAACCACGTTGGCACCGCGTAAACCAACTTCTTCTTGGGCGGTAAATGAGCCGATGACATCAACAGCAAGCGCTTCGCTTTGAAGCTGATTCAAAGTTTCAATTAAGGCCGCGACGCCAATTCGGCAATCGAAGGCTTTTCCGAGGAACAATTTATGCTTTTCATCATATTCGCAGGTTGCATCAGGAACAATCGGCGCGGCGACAGCGATTTCAAAGTCATTTTTCAATTCAGCTAATGAGCTGGCGCCTACGTCAATGACCATTTGCGAAATTGTGAGTCCTGCACTTTGCTCGGCTTTGCTCATAAAGTGTGGCGGTTTTGAGGCGACAACTCCCGAAATATAGTCGCCGTTATTCGTTTTAATTTTAACTTTACTAGCGGCAACCGTCGGCGGCGACCAACCACCGACTGGTAAAAAGCCGATTGTCCCATTATTTTTTAAGTATTGCACGATAAAGCCAACTTCATCAGTATGGGCATCTAACCAGACTTTTGGCCGATTACCAGTATTTTTTTTTGCACTAAAGCAAAGATTTCGTAATGAATCTACTTCAAAATCGCACGTGGCTTCGATTTGGGTTTTACAAATTTCCACTACTTCGTCCTCAAAACCCGAGATACCCGAAGCATTTGATAATTTTTTGATTAATTCAACGTTTTCATTTTCTGTTCGCATTGGTTCTCACCTTCTCCTTCATTAAAAGCCTTACAGTAAGTATAGCATATATGCCTTACTTTTGGAATACCTAAAAGTGAGGTTTTTAAAATGAAAATTAATCAAAACATTATCAACAATCAAAGTGAGATACTAGCAAAAATAACAGGTGCTGAACTTCAAGCGCTAGCCAAGGAGTTAACCGCATTTGAAACATTGTTTGAATACGACAACGGCAATGCTTACGTGACTACCACCGCAGC